>UOFR01000010.1_pt1 | contig 70982 bp, 70 predicted proteins | sample 1988501 | NCBI WGS metagenome assembly UOFR01 (sample SAMEA4712194, study PRJEB27164) | hydrothermal vent metagenome | biome: marine basaltic hydrothermal vent biome; feature: marine hydrothermal vent; material: mineral | place: Pacific Ocean | collected 2011-06-14/2011-07-23 | depth 1689 m | reverse complement strand
TCCTGAGCCATTTTTTTCATATACCCAGCACATATCGTCGCACTGATAAAATAAACACTGCTTGATATCAACTCGACAACGGCATAGAGCCGATGGTAATCATTTGCCCAGGTCTCGATGATCGCATGTGAAATATAGATCAGCATGATGAAGCTGCTCCAGCCGTAGACATGCGGTGTTTTTTTTAATAAAAAGATTATTGGGGCCAGCAGCAGGGCGAGATACGTTACGCTGAGGATTGTCGATAATATATATTGTGGTGGCGAAATTATAAAGTACCAGACGATTACCGTAATGAGTAAGGCGAAATAACTGATCAGGCAGATGCGATGCCAGCGCGCGAATTTTTCGTTCATGATTTTATCAGGTCTTGTTCGAGTAATGCTTTGGCATGTAAGGCAAGTCGTTTGCCTGCCGCCTGGCATAGGTTAATTTCATCTGCACTAAGATCTTTATCGCTATCAACGCCGGCGTGATGTGATACACCGTAGGGTGTGCCGCCGGTAGTGGTTTTGGTCAGCTCGGGTAAATTATACGGTAAACCAAGCAAGGTCATTCCGTGATGCAGTAATGGCAGCATCATGCTCAAACAGGTGCTTTCCTGACCGCCGTGTAATGATGAGGTTGAGGTGAATACGGTTGCGGGTTTATTAATAAGTGCACCGGACAACCAGAGTGGGCTGGTGGAATCGATAAAATATTTTAACGCCGCCGCCATGTTGCCAAACCGGGTTGGGCTACCCAGGGCCAGGCCAATGCATTCCTGCAGGTCTTCAAGGTTAGCATAGGGTGCACCGCTGTCGGGCACGGCAGCCGATACCGCTTCGCATTCGCTTGAAATCGGGGCAACGGTTCTTAGTCGTGCCTGCATCCCGTTAACTTGTTCGACGCCACGGCCAATATGTCGGGCCATTTTTTCAGTGGCTCCGTGACGGCTGTAATACAAAATTAAAATCTCAGCCATGATTAATCAATTATGGTTAAAATATTTTTTGGTGGACGACCAATCACGACTTTATTGCCGTTCACCACAATCGGGCGTTCAATGAGCTTTGGGTATTTCACCATGGCTTTAATAATTTCGTCTTCAGTCACGCCTTCGTTATCCAGTCCAGCCTGTTTGAACTCGTCTTCATGACTGCGTACCAGTTGCATAGCTTTTATACCAAGAGATTCGATAATGGTTTTTAACGTTGTTTCATCGGGTGGGGTTTTCAGGTATTCGATGACTTCGGTCGGAGTACCTTTTTCTTCCAGCAACGCGAGTGTTTCTCGTGATTTTGAACAGCGTGGATTGTGGTAAATTTTCACGGACATTGAAATGCTCCTGACGGAATGTATCGATTAAGTGAAATCGGCTATTTAGTTATCGCTTTTTCAATTAATCAAAAATTGGGCCAGGTTGCTCCTGACGGATAGAATTTCTCGGCTATTATTGTACCTGTAAAGTTCAGTCGGGTCAGCATGGGGTCTGCTTGACAGCCTATATGGGCAGTGATAGTTTGGCGCAAATCACCTGACATTCGAGGGTTTGCAGAGCATATTTATGTCAGTCCAAACTGTTAAAAATCGATTTCTTTTTATCACTTTATCTGTGCTGGTTTTTTTGACCAGTTCATGTGCCTTGACTCCGCCTGTACAGGAAATGAGCAATGCCAGGCAGACGATTTCGGCTGCGCATGAGGTCAAAGCAGAGGTCTATGCGCCAGGCTATATTATGGAAGCGGAGCGTTTTATGAAACAGGCCAGCGAGGCGATGGAACAGGGTGATTATCTAACCGCGCGGGACTATGCGGTCGAGGCTCAACAATACGCCATCAAGGCCCGACAGCGGGCGGTTAGCAAGCAAAATAACTAATATAAAAAAGGTTTATTTTTGAACAATTTGATGCCGTGTATGTTGGGTATCTCCTTGACACTGAACAGTGTGATTGATAGTTTGAGCAGGATAATAGTACTAAATTTAACGGTCATATTTTCCGCAGAGAATGATGGCTAACGAGAGACTTTTAGGAGCAGAACAAAATGAGAATAATGAATACGCTTAAATTAACCAGCCTTTTGGCGCTAATATTTGCCGTGGCAATCGGTTGTTCAAGCACCAGCACGGATGGTAGTTCACTTGAACAACAAGCTAAAGATGCCATTGCAGCCGCTAAAAAAGCTAACAAAGAGGCCAAGTCAGTAGGCTACGAGTGGCGCGATACTGGCAAAATGATCAAAAAAGCTGAGAAAGCGTTAGGTGCTGAAGAGTATGAGAAGGCTATCAAGCTGGCTAATAAGGCTCGTCGCCAGGCTGAAAATGCGATTGCTCAGCAACGTTCTGAAAATAATCGACTCGCAGCTGAACTAGGTTCTGCAGCTTTACCGGTAGCCGGCTCAGGCCAGTATTCGGTGATGAGTGGCGACAACCTGTGGAATATTTCAGCAAAACCCGATGTATACAATAACCCTTACCAATGGCCGTTAATCTATAAAGCCAACAGTGACAAGATTAAGGATGCAGATTTAATCTTTCCTGGCCAGCAGTTTGCCCTGAATGCAAATCCATCATCAGCTGAAGCCAGCGCTGCTGTGGCACATGCTCGAAGTCGTGGTTCATGGTCGTTAGGTGCTGTTGAAGATACGGATAAGGCTTTTCTGGCGCAATAATTGTTAGAGATTTTCACTAAAAGATCAAAAAGGGACCATTAGGTCCCTTTTTTTTTGAATTCTTGAAAGCTGCGCTGGTCGTATATAGAGGAATAAACAGGTTAGGATAGAGAAATGATTGCAAGATTTAATTTAATAATAGTGTTCTGCCTGGTTTCGGTATTTGCTATGGCTGGAGAGATTCAGTTTACGGCAAAGGATGTTGACGGCAAGCAATACAAACTAAGTGATTACAAGGGTAAATGGGTCGTTGTCAATTACTGGGCGACCTGGTGTCCACCCTGCCTGGACGAAATACCTGAATTAATAGAATTTCATGAGCAATATAACAAGGATACGGCCGTCGTACTGGGGGTCAGTTATGAAGAAGTTGATGTGAAATATTTAAAGACCTTTATTGACGAATACTTTATGTCGTATCCTGTTTTAATTGGTGATATTTCGCGGCCACCACCTTTTGGCCCTCTGATTGGTTTACCGACGACATATGTGATTTCTCCAGAAGGCAAGTTAGTTTATACACAGGTTGGTGGAGTGACTAAAGCCTGGTTAGAAGATGCCATAAAGCTGGATACTAAACGTGTGAATTCCAAATGAGTATATTGAATAAATTAAAATTCAGAAAATCCGTAGCAAGTCCGCTCGTATTATTTTTCGCCATGTTGATCCCAATCATGCTGATCTCGGCATGGAGTACTGCAAGTACGCCTCGAGATCCCTATAAATATTTTTTTAATGAGACCTGGGGAGATTTACCTGAGGAAATAGCCAAAGCGAAAAAAGAAGGTAAGTCTGGAGTCCTGGTTTTTTTCGAGATGGATGAATGTCCCTTTTGCCACTACATGAAACAGAATGTGATTAACCAATCTGAAGTACAGAATTATTATCGGAAACATTTTTTAAATATCGTCGTTGACATAGAAGGCGATGTGGAGATGATTAATTTTAAAGGTGAAACGGTTAAACAAAAAGATTTTGCATTTAAGGAACATAGAGTACGTGCTACTCCAGTCATTGCGTTTTTTGATCTGAATGGCAAACGAATTCATCGCCATATCGGTAAAACCAATGGTGTACAGGAATTTATGTGGATGGGGGAATACATTGTCAGCGGTGCCTATAAGGATACGCCGTTTATTCGTTATAAACGTAAAATGCGTGACAAAGAATAAACCTTAAGATCATATTGATAAGCATGGGTCAGTTTACTCACATCACGTTAATTTTCTTTATCTTTACCGTTAGTAGTAAGGTCGTTAATGCAAAGGGTGACAGTAAAAAGATATTACCTGATCCCCTTACGCTTGAATATGCATTGTCACTGGCGGATGAAGCCCATCCAGATTTGTTGATTCAAGATGCACGAATTTTAAATGCACAAGCCAGTAAAGACTCGATTGAGGCGAGTACCGGGTTCGGTGTCACGCTTGACCTCGGTGCTTATGTAACGGATGAAGACCGATTACAGACCTTTAAAAGTCGCGATCATCTTCGAGCTGGGGTTATTGTTTCTAAAACGCTTTATGACTTTGGTTATACCAATGAGCGTGTATCTGCTGCAGGACAACTGGTAGACTCTGAACAATGGCGGTATCGGCAGGCCAGAGGATTGCGGCGCCTGGCCATTTCAGAAGCTTATTATAATGTCCTGTTGTCGGATCTTCAGTTTAGTCAATATAACGAGGCGATGTCGGTTGGGTACGTTAATTTTGATAAGGCCAAAGATCGACGGGAATTAGGCAAAAGTACCGACCTGGAAGTTTTAGAAACTGAATCCGAGTATCAGAAGTTACGTGTTCTAAGATATAAGAGTGAAAACTTACAACGTAGCACTCGAGCAAATCTGGCAGAGGTGTTGAATCGTCCAAATCAACTACCCGCCCGATTAGCGATACCCCGACTTGCTGTACTGAGCCGAAAATTGCCTGAAGTTGAAGAATTACAGGAACAGGCACAAAAAAGCAACTACGATATCAGGGCCGCACGATATGTAGTGCAATCAGCTGAAACGGCACTTGCGGCCGCACGCAATCTGAATAATCCTAAACTGGATGCGTTACTTACAGCGTATGAGTATGAGACTGATTTTGGTACGGTCGATGAACTTACGGCAGCGTTAAACCTTACCTATGATTTATATCAACCTGAGCAAAAATCTGTTATCGCAACACAGTTGGCAAATTTATATTCGGCTCGTGCGCAATTGCAAAAGATTGAATCTGATTTACGCCAGTCGGTATTGCAACTATGGCATGAAATAGAAGAGTTAAGTGTAAGACGTGAATCATTGGACGTATTGCTTCAGTTGCGTGAAATAAAGCTTGAACAAAGTCGGGCACTTTACGAAATGGAAGTGACGGCAGACCTGGGCTTTTCGATGGTAGAACTAACAGAGGCGCAATACACTCAAGCTCAAAATGATTATCAGCTTGCACTTGCCTGGGGAAAACTTGATTTATTGACGGGAAATTTAATATTAAGTAAGTACGAAAATAAATCTGTAGAAGCTATTGGGAGTCATAATGAACCTGCACAGTAATAAATATCGGTATATTTTATTATGTTTTCTTTTATTCTCATTGAGTGGGTATAACCATGCACAAGAATTTTCCGCTAAATTACACTGGTCACAACGTGTAGAATTAGGCTTTGCCGTTAGCGGGATTGTAGAAAAAGTATCGGTAAATGTAGGAAACACAGTTAAAAAGGGTGACGCACTGGTTCAGCTTGATAATGATGTGTTTCGTGCCGATGTGAAAAAAAATAGGGCCTTGCTTGTTAGTGCACAAGAAACACTAAATGAAGCGGTCAGGGAGCGAGATCGCGCACGTGAATTGTACGAGCGTACCGTTCTTTCCGATCACGATTTACAGGTAGCAAAAAATAATCTTAAATCATCGAAAGCAGAATTAGAACAAGTTCGGGCACGATTGATTGCCAGCCAACATGATTTGAAGTACAGCATTATCCGGGCGCCATTTGATGCGGTAGTATTGCAGCGATATGTTCAACCTGGGCAGGTAATTGCGACTCAATTCCGTCAGGATCCACTAATTGTCATTGCCGCAAGTAATAAAATGATGGCGCAATTTTTTGTGACAGAAAACAAGCTCAACGAAGTAACGAAAAATAAGCCGGTAAAGATTGTAGTTTCAGGTGAAAACTATGTGGGGAAAATAATCGCAATTGGTCTAGAATTAGTGGAAGGAGATTCGTCTTCATCAGGTTACCCAGTTGAAGTCGAATTTTCGGTTAAAAAAATATTACGCGCAGGCCGAGCGGCAAAGGTAGAAATAGAGTGAGTTTTTGCGAAAAATGTATTGTAACGGGGTTAGTTCAGGGCGTCTTTTTCAGAGCAGTAACGAAAGACCGAGCTGATAAACTGGGCGTCACGGGTTATGTCAAAAACATTGCCGATGGCCATGTCGAAGTTTTGATCTGCGGGCAACCGGAGGCGGTTGGTCATTTAAAGGCCTGGCTCTGGGATGGACCCGATCAAGCTCATGTTAGTAATGTTAAGTGCATACTGATCGATGATGTCGACGTACCGAAGACGTTTGAAATCAACTAATTAAATTTTCATTTAACAGTTAATACACCGCCAGCGTTTATCCAGGGCCTTAAAAACTTTATTCGTATAACGATAACTGTACAGGCTGCCGTTGTAACGGGCGAGCGCATGAGTCAGATCACCTTTTTCTTTATCCAGGTAATGCCGCAGTATGGTACAACCCATGCGTAGATTGGTGTGCATATCAAACAGGTTATCTCCCGGTCGTCCAATCTCTTTTAACCAGAATGGCATGACTTGCATGAGCCCGCGTGCCCCGGCGCTGGAGATAGCGAATTTATCAAAACGACTTTCAACTTCAATAACGGCGAGAACTAATTCAGGCCGTAGATTTGCTCTGGTGGATTCAAAATGAATTTGTTTTAGCAGGTCGACCCGCTTGCGATCATTTTTAACAAAAGGTTTTAACCGGTTGGACATATCGAGCAACCAGACTTCGGCATCAAAACGATCCTCGAAGCTCTTGTTATCGGCAATGGCACGGCTTAATAATTCACGTAGTTCGTCACTTGGAGCCTGACGTTGACTGGCACCGGCTGTCGATATGGCCAACATCATAATAGTGAATATAATTATGAAATTATGTTTTACTTTCATTTAAGTAATTTTAGAGTTTAAAAATTCAATTATCTGATTAATTTCAACGTCCTCAGATTCGCTATTACGTCTGCATTTATATTCATAGACCCCTCTATCCAGACTTTTATCACCGACCACAATACGGTGAGGAATGCCAATGAGTTCCATGTCGGCGAACATGATGCCGGGGCGTTCACCACGGTCATCCAGTAATACATCAATTCCGCTTTCTTTTAATTTATCATACAATTCGTCACTTGCTTCGCGAACCCGGTTTGATTTTTTAATATTCATTGCCAGAATGACTAACTGGAACGGTGCAATCGAATCAGGCCAGATGATGCCTTTATCATCGTGGTTCTGCTCGATAGCCGCGGCCACCACCCTGGAGACGCCTATACCATAGCAACCCATGGTCATAATGGTGGATTTGCCCTTGTCATCAAGAACATTAGCTTTCATCCGTTCGGAATATTTTGTACCCAACTGAAAAATATGCCCGACTTCGATGCCGCGTTTTACCTGCAAATGACCTTTTCCGTCCGGGCTGGGATCGCCCTCAACCACATTGCGGATATCAACACTTTCTGGCATAGGTAAATCACGCTCCCAATTTACCCCGCTCAGATGTTTGCCATTGTCGTTGGCGCCACAAACGAAATTATTCAACACGGCCGCGCTATGATCAACATACAGCGGTATGCTTAGACCAATAGGTCCAACTGAACCCGGATTACATGCAGCAAATTGTTTTACTTTTTCTTCACTGGCAAGGTTAAGTGGGCTGGCAACGCCGGGTAATTTTTCAGCCTTGACGGTATTTAACTCATGATCACCGCGTACTAATAAGGCTACTACTTCAGATTCCTCGCCGTCGACCAGTAACGTTTTTATAGTTGTTGCGGCATCAATTTTTAAAAACTCACAAACCTGCTCAATACTTTTTTGATTTGGCGTATCTACGGTGAGCATGGGTTGTTTTTCTATATTATCTGTCGTATCGGGTTTTATCGCTTCGGCCAGTTCTACATTGGCTGCGAAATCACTTGTATCACTAAATGCAATAGCATCTTCACCTGAGTCTGCAAGCACATGAAATTCGTGCGAGGCATTACCACCTATTGATCCGGTATCCGCCAGCACGGGACGATAGTCGAGTCCAATTCGATCAAAAATACGGCAATAGGTCTGGTGCATGACTTCATACGTTTCCTGTAATGAAGCCTGATTGAGATGAAAGGAATAAGCGTCCTTCATTAGAAACTCGCGCGCGCGCATAATTCCAAAGCGGGGACGTCGCTCGTCTCTAAATTTGGTCTGGATCTGGTAAAAATTACTGGGTAGTTGTTTATAACTACGGATTTCATTCCGGATCAGATCGGTAATGACTTCTTCATGAGTGGGTCCAAAACAGAATTCGCGATCATGGCGATCCTTTAGACGAAGTAGTTCAGGACCGTATTGTTCCCAACGTTTGGACTCGTACCACAATTCGGCAGGTTGTATGGCGGGCATCAGCACTTCCTGTGCACCAGCATCGTTCATTTCCTGTCTGACGATGGCCTCAACTTTGCGTAGTACTTTCAGTCCCATCGGTAACCAGGTATAAAGCCCGGCGGCCAGTTTACGGACCATGCCGGCCCGCAGCATAAGTTGATGACTGATAACTTCCGCATCGGCAGGCGTTTCTTTAACGGTGGCAATGAGTAATTTAGATGCGCGCATAAAATTTTTCTGATTATGAATAAAAACAGCAGTTTAATGGGAGTTGCGTATCAGGTACAGCATCATCGGGGTGTTCGTGCTATTTCTTTTCCCCCGTTAGCCTTTCAGTTGGTATGACGTTGGTGTTTTTATGATATTCAACGGTTTCATATGGGATTCCATTGGCAGGGGGCATGTCACTCAGTTGCCACTGGCCATTCTTGTCCTGCCATCGATAAGCCTGCATCTGGGTGACTGCCGCTGGCAAGATGTCATCGGTATGTTTCTGGAAATAAGCTCTTAGTCCCGGATCCTGATATGCGAAATAGCTGGCTACCACCAAACCGATAAATAAAATGAGTAGCCATTTCTTCATTGTTTAAAAGGTTGCGCCATTCCAGCCCCACATCTTGCGCGGTGCATCGGCAAACTCAATGTAGATTCGATCGATATTGACACCAAGTGTTTGCTGAACCAGCTCAGATAATACGCGCGAGAGCTCGGGAGTTTGAGATTCAGACAAACCAATACTTTTGAGTTCCATGAAAACGGCAGGATCATCTGTCCCAGCAAATAACATCGGAACCGGTGGTTCAATGGTGACCATGACATAGCGTTCTGGTTTGCCCAATAAATCCGCGACAGTACCTGAGGCCTGGATTAAAAATTCATTTGCAGCTTTGCTCTCAAGTGCATGATTGCTCTGAATTCTGAGATAGGGCATTAATCACAAAACTCTCTAATGCCTTCCTCGGCCTGTTTTTTCCTGGCGGCGCGTTCTTTATCCGTGATATTACGAACCGTGCCATCCGGTTCTTTGATACGGCGAAAGGTGCTGAAGGCGTTCAGATTGTGTTTGGATTGCTTACAGTTCTTTTTACGTATTTCCGCATTGCTGGCTCGTTCTTTTTTTAATACCTCTTCACCCCCTGTGGCGCTGATTTCCTTGCCGTCTGCGTCGGAACTGCTGTTCGCTGATGAGCTTGCAGCCGGCTTCGGGGCAGCTGATTTAGCCGGCCGATGCCTGGGCGTTTTGATCTTTTCGTAGGATTTACCCTGTGGAGGGTGTTGCGAATAATGCACATTTCCCTGTGAATCGGTCCACTTGTAAGATGCGGCCAAAGTGACGGGTGAAAGGGCCAGACCGAGCAGGCCGAGCCAGAGATAAAGGTGTAACCGGAGAATCTGTTTCATATGTCCATCCATATACGTCCAGAATATTAAGTTTAGTATGCAATGTTCTGATATCTATGTAAATTATGGAGTAACCTCGCGATTTCTCAAGCGACCTGATCACGTTCTGAACTTCGCCGTAAAAACATGCCTAATTGGGTCTGATCTATCCACTAAGGGCTAAATAGGCCAGTTTAAGCCGACTTTAGCGTAAGTGTTCTTGACCTTACCTGAGAAAATAAGTAGTTTCTTATCCTTTTCAGGTAATGTCTTGTGGGCCCGTTTTACGGGCATTTTTTGTCTTTGGGAGAGCTAAAGTGGAATTAAATGGCGCTGATATCGTCATCCAGTCATTGAAGGATGAGGGCGTTGAGTACGTATTCGGTTACCCGGGTGGAGCGGTACTCCATATATACGATGCTTTATTCAAGCAGGATGCCGTACGACATATTCTGGTTCGTCATGAGCAGGGTGCAACCCATGCAGCGGACGGTTATGCGCGTTCGACAGGGAAACCGGGTGTGTGCCTGGTGACATCTGGCCCGGGTGCGACCAATGCGGTTACCGGCATTGCCACGGCCTACCTCGATTCTATTCCGATGGTAATCATCACCGGCCAGGTTCAAACCGCCTACATTGGTTCGGATGCCTTCCAGGAAGTGGATTCTGTTGGTATTACCCGACCTTGTGTGAAACATAATTTTCTGATTAAAGATGTCAAAGACATAGCGAGTACCCTGAAAAAGGCCTTCTATATTGCCAGCACGGGCCGTCCGGGGCCGGTCGTGGTCGATATTCCGAAAGATATCACCGATCCCAATAATAAAGTGCATTATGAATATCCGGACTCGGTTGAGATGCGCTCATATAATCCTACGGTTAAAGGTCATAGTGGTCAGATTCAAAAAGCACTTGAGCTGATTACCAGCGCTAAATGTCCAATGATCTACAGTGGTGGCGGGGTTATCTTAAGTGGCGCACATAAGGAGCTAACGGAGTTTACCCAAAAACTGGGTTATCCAATAACCAATACGCTGATGGGGCTGGGTGGTTACCCTGGTACTGACGAGCTATTTGTCGGCATGCTGGGCATGCACGGCACCTATGAAGCCAATATGGCCATGCATGACTGCGATGTACTGATTGCCATTGGTGCCCGCTTTGATGATCGGGTGACGGGTGATGTTAAGCATTTCTGTCCAGAAGCAAAGATTATCCATATCGATATTGATCCTTCGTCAATTTCAAAAAATGTCCGGGTAGATATTCCCATTGTCGGTGATATCAAACAGGTCCTGACTAAAATGAATAAGGATCTGGATACGCACTCAGCTAAGGACAACAAAGATCTGGCCAACTGGTGGAATCAGATTAACCAGTGGCGCAGTAAAAATTGTCTGGGTTATGATCGCAAAAGCGAATTAATTAAACCTCAATATGTCATTGAGACACTCTATGACGTGACCAAAGGCGAGGCGTTTGTTACTTCCGATGTGGGTCAGCATCAGATGTGGGCAGCACAATTTTATAAGTTTAAAAGTCCTCATCACTGGATCAATTCGGGTGGACTGGGCACGATGGGTTTTGGTTTGCCTGCGGCAATAGGCGTACAGCTCGCGCATCCGAAAGCGGATGTTGCCTGTGTGACGGGTGAAGCCAGTATTCAGATGTGTATTCAGGAGCTTTCAACCGCAATGCAATACATGTTACCGATCAAGGTTGTGACCTTGAACAATCGTTACATGGGCATGGTCCGCCAGTGGCAGGAATTTTTCTACGAAAGCCGCTACTCGCATTCTTATCTGGAGGCGCTACCTGACTTTGTTAAGCTGGCCGAAAGTTATGGGCATGTGGGTATGCAAATTGACAAACCCGCTGATGTCGAAGGTGCCTTGAAAGAGGCTTTTGCTATGAAGGATCGCCTGGTTTTCATGGATTTTATCACCGATAAAACCGAAAATGTTTATCCGATGATCGCCGCAGGTAAGGCGCACAACGAGATGCATATGTCCCCTGATCGGGAGCTTGCCTGATGCGTCATATTATATCTATGTTAATGGAAAACGAGGCCGGTGCCTTGTCACGGGTGGCTGGTTTATTTTCGGCGCGCGGTTATAACATTGAATCGCTGACCGTGGCGCCTACCGAAGACGAGTCGTTGTCCAGAATGACGATTGTAACCACCGGATCGGACCAGATAGTCGAGCAGATTACCAAGCAATTAAATAAACTGATTGATGTCGTCAAGTTGGCAGACATTACCGAGGGCCAGCATATTGAGCGTGAGCTCATGTTAATAAAGTTGAGTGTTGTAACGCCGGAAGTACGAGACGAAGTAAAACGTCAGATTGATATCTTTCGTGGTCGAATCATCGATGTATCAGAGACAACCTATGTTTTAGAGTTGACGGGTACGGCAGAAAAGCTGGATGCGTATATTGATGCGATTGATGACAAAATTATTTTAGAGACGGTTCGTTCGGGGGTTTCAGGAATCTCCCGTGGTGAGAAAAGCCTGGATTTAACCGTTTAAAACAAATTTAAATTAGGAACCTGGAAGGAAAGTGCTATGAAACTAAATTACGATAAAGATTGCGACTTATCTATTATCAAGGGTAAGAAAGTGGCGATCATTGGTTACGGTTCGCAAGGCCATGCCCACGCCAATAACCTGAAAGAGTCGGGTGTTGATGTCACCGTGGCGCTGCGTGCGAATTCTTCATCGGTCGCCAAGGCGGAAGCCTCTGGCTTAACCGTTAAATCGGTGGAAGAAGCGGTTAAAGCGGCTGACGTAGTCATGGTTTTAACGCCTGATGAGTTTCAATCACAATTGTACGCAAACCAGATTGAACCCAATATTAAAAAAGGCGCTGTTTTAGCCTTTGCACATGGATTTAGTATCCACTACAACCAGATCGTGCCTCGTGCTGATTTAGATGTCATCATGATTGCGCCTAAAGCACCAGGACACACGGTACGTAATGAATTTAAAAATGGTGGCGGTATTCCTGATTTGATTGCTATCTTCCAGGATGCCTCGGGCAAAGCAAGAGACATTGCCCTTTCTTATGCTTCTGCTATTGGTGGTGGACGCACCGGCATTATTGAGACCACCTTCAAAGATGAGACCGAAACCGATTTATTTGGTGAACAGGCGGTTTTATGTGGTGGTGCCGTAGAGTTGGTAAAAGCCGGTTTTGAAACCCTGGTTGAAGGCGGTTATGCACCTGAAATGGCTTATTTCGAATGCCTGCATGAGTTAAAGTTGATTGTCGATCTTATGTATGAAGGCGGTATTGCCAATATGAATTATTCGATCTCGAATAATGCAGAATACGGCGAATACGTTACCGGTGAGAAGGTGATCAATGAGGAAAGTCGCCGAGCAATGAAACAGGCTTTAAAAGACATCCAGTCTGGTGATTATGCGAAGAAGTTTATTCTTGAAGGACAAACTAATTATCCAGAGATGACGGCGCGACGTCGCTTAAATGCCGCGCATCCGATTGAAGTCGTTGGCGAAAAGCTGCGTGGCATGATGCCATGGATAACGGCGAATGCATTAGTCGATAAAGATAAAAATTAATATTTCCAAATTTGGCCGCTGCACTTTGTAGCGGCCTTTATTTATTCTCAATAAGGTTAATTAAAAAAATGATTGCTCGTGAAGGCAGGGCTATTGTTGGTCTGTTAACGGCTGGTATGATAGTTGCCCATTTTTTTGTTGGTGCCTACATCTGGCCGGTTTGGGGTGTGGTGCTGGTTGTGATGTATTTGTACCGTGATCCTGAGCGCGTTATTCCTTCTCTTCCTTTGGGTTTGGTGAGCCCGGCCGATGGTGTCATCAAGAAAATCCAGAATCAACTTGATCCCTTTTTAAAACGCGAATCAATTTGCGTCAGTTTGCAAATGAACTGGTATGGTATTTATGTGCTACGCGCCGTGACCGAGGGCAAAATTATGCAGCACTGGGTACACGAATCAAATAAAGAACATGAGGCGGAGTTTGATGGACCACTGCAACATGCGATCTGGATCCAGACTGATGAGCAGGATGATATCGTTATCGCGATTCATGCTGGGGGTCGTTATCGTAAGATGCACTGTCATGCCGCGACTGGTGAGCGTGTTGGTCAGGGGAAACGCTGTGGCTTTATTCCCTTTGGAACGCGGATAGATATTTTATTGCCGACGAAAGTTCGCATAGCGATCGAGGAAGGCGATAAGGTCAAGGCCGGGCGAGATCTGATTGGTGAACTTGTTCATTAATTAATTGAATTAAGGTTATTTTCTGATAATTGAGGCGTTTTTACTGGCGATCATTGTGAGCCGGGCATACACTTAAGTCTATGGGACAACGAAGCAAAGAAATACGTCGGCGTGGTATCTATTTACTACCAAATTTGCTGACCTTGACGGCTCTGTTTTGCGGTTTTTTTGCAATTGTCGCGGCGACAAAAGGCTGGTTTGACTGGGCTGCCTATGCAATCTTTATTGCAATGATACTTGATGGAGCGGATGGCCGGGTTGCTCGCTGGACAAATACTCAAAGTGATTTCGGTGCCGAATTTGACAGTCTGTCGGACATGGTTTCATTCGGTGTTGCACCCGCACTCATCATTTTTGAATATGCTTTAGGTAGCACCAGCCAGTTAGGCAAGATTGGATGGGTGGCGGCATTTATTTATACGGCGGCGGCGGCTTTGCGCCTTGCACGTTTTAATACCCAGGTGGGAACGGCTGACAAAGCTTATTTTCAGGGACTGCCCAGTCCAGCGGCAGCAGGCATCGTGACCGGTTTTGTGTGGGTCAGTCACATCTACCTGGATCCTCATCCCGTTCTAAATATTTTCGCTGTCATTCTAACCATCAGCGCCGGTGTGTTAATGGTCAGTAACATACGTTATCACAGCTTCAAAGGTTTTGATTTTCGTTCAAAAGTCCCTTTTGTCGGTATGGTAGCAATCGTCATGGTTATTGCCGTGGTGGTCTCCGATCCACCTATCGTTTTATTCAGTATCTTTTTGTTATATGCCGGCTCAGGTCCTGTTTTGACCCTGTATGAGTTGCAGAAGCGACGTAAGCAGCGGCGAGGAGAGGAAAAAAAAACTGAATCTGTTTCGTGAAACCTGATAAGCACCTCAAATCTATAAAAATTCTTTGAATTTCAGATAATATTTCCTTCCTGACTTGGCATTTTTTATATGAGCATGTATAGTTAATTCATGCACCATCAATTCAACACAGCTCGCATCCTGTTTACTCAGACTTTTACTGGTCTGGGACTCCTCCTGCTGCCCAGTGGGGCATCTTAATTTAATACCAGCGCGAGAGCGCACCCCGGTTCAATTTGGAATAATCCAGTTAAATAATTCTGAAAGATTTAACCCGCATCCTGTAGGGTGATGAGGAGTAATGCGATGAGTGACTCATTAATAATATTTGATACCACACTGCGCGATGGCGAACAAAGCCCCGGCGCATCAATGACGAAAGAAGAAAAGGTGCGGATTGCCAAAAACCTTGAACGCATGCATGTGGATGTAATTGAGGCTGGCTTTCCGATCGCCAGTCACGGAGATTTTGAATCTGTGCAGGCGGTGGCGAGGGTGATTAAAGACAGTACTGTTTGCGGTCTTGCCCGAGCGCTGGATAAAGATATAGAACGCGCTGGTGAAGCGATTAAACCGGCAAATTCTGGTCGAATACATACCTTTATTGCCACTTCGCCGATACACATGAAAATGAAATTACGCATGGAACCGGATCAGGTCGTGGAACAGGCGGTTGCAGCGGTAAAAAAGGCTCGACAATATACTGATAATGTCGAATTTTCTCCAGAAGATGCTGGGCGTTCTGATCCTGATTTTTTGTGTCGCATTTTGGAAGCGGTTATCAAGGCCGGTGCAGGAACGTTAAATATCCCCGACACGGTTGGATATAATGTTCCTGAACAATTTGGTGCATTGATTAAAGACTTACGCGAGCGTATTCCTAATTCGGATAAGGCTATTTTCTCAGTGCACTGTCACAATGATTTAGGGCTTGCGGTTGCAAATTCATTATCTGCGGTGATGAATGGTGCGCGCCAGGTGGAATGTACGATCAATGGTTTGGGTGAGCGTGCCGGTAATGCATCATTGGAAGAAGTGGTTATGGCCGTGAAAACACGCCAGGACATATTCCCTTTTAACGTTGACCATATCGATACAACTCAGATTGTTAGTAGCTCTCGTCTGGTTTCTGGTATAACCGGGTTTACCGTACAACCTAACAAGGCAATTGTTGGCGCAAATGCTTTTGCGCATGAATCCGGTATTCATCAGGACGGTGTTTTAAAAAATCGCGAGACTTACGAAATCATGCGAGCACAGGATGTGGGCTGGAGTGATAACCGAATGGTGTTAGGTAAGCATTCAGGACGCAATGCCTTTAAAACTCGCTTAAAAGAATTGGGTATAGAATTCAATTCAGAAGCTGAGCTGAATGATACTTTTGCGCGTTTTAAGGATCTTGCCGATAAAAAGCATGAGATCTACGATGACGATCTACAGGCATTGGTTACCGAAGCAAATTTAGAAGCAGAAAATGAAAGTATCCGTTTGATTTCGTTGCGGGTATGCTCTGAGACGGGTGAAACACCCCATGCTGAGATTACGGTAGATAATAATGGCAAAGAATACTCGGCAAGCTCTACGGGTGGCGGACCGGTAGATGCTGCGTTTAAGGCTCTGGAGAAAATATTCCAGACGGGTAGCGAGTTGTTATTGTATTCGGTAAATAATATTACCAGTGGTACAGATTCTCAGGGCGAAGTAACCGCACGCCTTAAGAAAAACGGACGTATTGTAAATGGTCAGGGTGCGGATACGGATATTGTAATCGCATCAGCAAAGGCCTATATCAATGCACTTAATAAGATAAAGGCTGATGCAGAGCGGGCCCATCCACAAACAGGCGACGTTTAGTCGCCTGTTTTTTATAATTTGGTTTATACCTGGATGCCTTTCTACGATACACTAGCGGAATGTAAAACACAGGAATTTTCGATTTGACTCTGGATCCTCAACAACAGGCCTATCTAAGTACTATCGGGATTGATCTGTATCAAGCCCAGTCGATGGCTGATTCTGTCGGTGCCACTATCGATGTAAAAAATCAGGATCAGCAATCTGGCCTGTCTCAACTTGATTGGGATGGGTTATCAAAGCAGGTCGAAACTTGTGTTGAATGTGACCTGCATAGCGGACGTTCTCAAACAGTTTTTGGTGTTGGCAATCAACAGGCCGATTTACTGATAATAGGAGAAGCCCCCGGTGCTGAAGAGGATCGTCAGGGCGAACCGTTTGTGGGGCGTGCCGGACAGCTGCTGAATGAGATGCTTAAGGCCATTGGATTTAATCGCAATCAGATCTATATAGCCAATATATTAAAATGCCGCCCGCCGAATAATCGCGATCCTAAGCCCGAAGAGGCCGAATGTTGTGTTCGCTATTTATATCGCCAAATAGAGCTATTGAAACCCAGGTTGATATTGGCGGTGGGAAGGATTGCCGCGCAACGACTATTAAGTACCAATATGTCTCTGGCTAAATTACGTTCTCGGTTACATGAATTAAAGGAAACCCAGACTCCATTTATTGTTACTTATCACCCTGCCTATTTATTACGTGCACCCGGTGAAAAACGTAAAGCATGGGAAGATCTGTTATTTGTGAAACAGACTCTGGATAATTCGGATAGCAATTGAGTATATAAACAAAATAAGACGATGAGTGCAGTATTAACACCAAGAAGCGGTTTACGCCAGATGAATGACGACGATTTAGATATTGTCGTTAATATTGAACTGGCATCGTATCCTTTCCCATGGACGCGCGGTATCTTTCGTGATTGCTTACATGTTGGCTACACTTGTCGAGTATACGAAATTGATAATGAAGTTGTGGCCTATGCGGTAATGTCGATTGGTGCTGGAGAGGCGCATATATTAACCCTGGTGGTGCGTGAGGATTGTCGAAATTGCGGCCTGGGAAATATGTTTATGCAGTATATGTTGAACATCGCCAAAAAACATCGTGTTGAAACTATCTTGCTGGAAGTTCGCCCTTCAAATCCGGATGCTATTCGATTATATCGCAAGCTGGGATTTAATGAACTGGGAGTCAGACCCAATTATTATCCTGCAGAAAAAGGTCGCGAAGATGCGATTATAATGGCTCTGGAGCTAGAATTACCTTCAACCCTGACATCGGTTTAATGTTTGAATTACCAAATCTAAAACAGCTCATCGATATTGTTCGTTTAGCGGCAAAGAACGAGTTATTACCTCGTTTTCATAGCCACGCCAGGCGCATCAACAGTGATAAAAAGAGTGATCATAGTTTAATTACCGAAGCCGATCTGGCCATGCAGAAAACGCTGCATGAAAAATTTAGCAGCCACTGGCCTAAGATTACTTTTTTAGGCGAAGAGATGCCTAAGTCACAACAGGAGGCTGTTCTGGCGGATAGTGCAGAGGGAGTCTGGGTCGTTGATCCTATCGATGGTACCTCGAACTATAGTCTGGGAATTCCGTATTATGCTGTGTCCGTTGCATTGGTGAAGGAAGATAAAATTCAGTTAGCGGTGGTCTATGATCCGAGCCGAGATGAATGTTTTTCCGCTCAAATCGATCAGGGCGCCTGTTTAAACGATATTCGTCTGGAATTGTCTGATGTCAGTGAGGTCAACGAAATTCTAACCGCACTGGTTGACTTTAAACGGCTTGCCCCGGAACTGGCACAGAAAATTATTGCTGCGCCACCATATCAATCCCAGCGGAGCTTTGGTTCAGTCGCCCTTGACTGGTGCTGGATTGCGGCGGCCAGAGGGGACGTTAATGTGCATGGGAAACAGAACTTATGGGATTATTGTGCCGGGGCATTAATTTTGTCTGAAGCCGGTGGTATCAATTCTACCCTGGAAGGTGAACCCGTATTTAACGGTTCTCTTAATCCTCGCTCTGCGGTGCTTGCCATAAATGAAGCCGTTTATCGACGCTGGTATGAGTTTTTAACCTGTTAGGGGGCTCAATGCCTGTATTTTCAATTGTCGTTGGTCAATCTCTGTTACAATCCGCCCGGAAATTCTGAACGAGTTTATAGATTAAAGATATAGACTACGAAATTAAGTGAGATTGAGTATGGCAGTATATCAACAGGAAATAGCGCGACGTCGCACCTTTGCGATCATTTCTCACCCCGATGCGGGTAAAACGACCTTAACTGAAAAGTTATTATTATATGGTGGTGCTATTCAGATGGCCGGTACGGTCAAGGGCCGTAAAGCCGATCGTCATGCAACGTCTGACTGGATGGAGCTTGAGAAAGAACGGGGAATCTCAGTAACATCGGCCGTTATGCAATTTCCCTATGGCGATAACATAGTAAACTTGCTTGATACGCCCGGGCATGAAGATTTTTCGGAAGATACCTATCGAACCTTGACTGCAGTTGATTCGGCCTTAATGGTTATCGATTGCGCTAAAGGTGTTGAGACGCGCACAATTAAATTGATGGATGTGTGCCGTCTGCGGGATACACCAATCATGACGTTTATCAATAAGCTCGATCGCGAAGGCCGTGATCCTATGGAGTTGCTTGATGAAGTTGAAGACATCTTAAAAATAAAATGTGCTCCGATTACCTGGCCGATTGGCATGGGTAAATCACTAAAAGGCGTCTATCATATTCTGCAAAACAAGATTCATCTTTTTAGTGCGACTCATGGCGGTAAAATTCAGACAGGTGAAACCATAGAAGGCCTGGATGATCCGCGTTTAGATGATCTACTTGGAGCAGATGCACAGGATTTTCGGGACGAGATAGAACTGGTACAGGGTGCAAGCCATGAATTTGATCTGGATGCTTATCTTGCTGGAGAATTGAGCCCCGTATTTTTTGGTTCAGCGATCAATAATTTTGGTATTAATGAATTACTGGATTATTTTGTAGAAATAGCCCCGCAGCCGCAACCCAGAAAAACGGACATACGGCTTGTAGATTCCAATGAAGAAAAATTTTCAGGTTTTGTCTTTAAGATACAGGCCAATATGGATCCACAACACCGAGATCGGGTGGCTTTTTTGCGAGTGTGTTCTGGAGTTTATAATAAAGGTATGAAAGTTCACCAGGTACGCCTGGGTAAAGACGTTAAGATTGCCAATGCCACTACATTCATGGCCAGCGAACGGGAAAATATTGAAGTTGCTTACGCGGGTGATATTATTGGTTTGCATAATCACGGCACTATACAGATCGGTGATACTTTTACCGAAGGTGAGGCCTTAAAATTTACCGGTATACCTAATTTTGCCCCGGAATTATTTCGTCGTGTACAACTAAAAGATCCTTTGCGAATGAAAGCATTGCAAAAAGGATTAGATCAATTAAGTGAAGAGGGTGCGTCACAGGTCTTTCGGCCAATAACGAATAATCAGATTGTCATGGGCGCGGTTGGTATTCTCCAGTTTGATGTAGTGGCTTTTCGCCTGAAGGCGGAATACAACGTCGAATGCCTGTTCGAGGCAGTGAATGTTAATACTGCACGCTGGGTCACCTGTGACGATGAAAAAAAACTGGAAGAGTTTAAGCGTAAGGCCAGTGACAATCTCGCGATCGATGCTGGTGGTAGTTTGACTTACCTGGCGCCAACGCGGATAAACCTTGATTTAACCATAGAACGCTGGCCGGAAATAGAATTTCATGCGACCAGGGAACATTAATTTAAGCACACCTATTAAGTATTAAATTTATTTGTTTCGCTTAGGTTTTGCTTTTCATTTCCCTGCTTATTGAATAAATGTTCTGATGCTCTACACTTTTTATTAATATGGAGTAGAAGCTAAAAATGGAAATTGTAATCGGCCATATTATGGAGGCATTTTTTATGCCACCAGGCTTAATGCTGATATTAGTCATCATCGGTTGGCAGTTGCAAAAACGCTTCTTCAAAACAGGCAGAATATTAATCGTAACCGGGCTTGGTCAATTGATAATATTAAGCTTGCCTCTCGTTTCAAATTATCTTATTCAACATTATGAAAGCCAGTCTGCTTTAACGACCGAGCAAATCGAAAACACTACGGCAGAAGCCATTGTTATTTTAGGTGGCGGGCATTATTTTAATGCGCCAGAATATCAGAAAGACAGTGTTTCAACCCGGGCCCTTGAACGTTTACGTTATGGTGTGCACATACAACGAATTACAAATTTGCCTATATTGCTTTCAGGTGGGACGGTGTATTCCTCGCGAAAACCAGAATCAGAAATCATGAAAGATTTTCTGCAGACAGATTGTCAGGCAAAAGTAAAATGGATTGAAACTAAAAGTCGTACGACCTATGAGAATGCGGTTGAAACTCAAAAAATTCTGGACGGGGATGAGATTCGCGATATCTTGTTAGTGACTCAGGCATGGCATATGCCACGAGCTAAAGAGGCGTTCGAAAAACATGGTTTCACTGTCACGGCCGCCCCGGTTGGCTTTCATACTGATTCGGATCAACCGTTTATCTTAACTATTATCCCAAGTACAATGGCGCTTCATGCAACTGGGTTATTGTGGCGAGAGTTGATTGCTCGATTTTGGTATCGCCTGGTTAAATATTAATATAATTTCTAAATAAAAGTCGTATAAATGAAATGATAAACCATTGTAGGGCAGGGTTTGAATGATTAGCCTGGCGTTCAAGAATTAGTCAACACGGAATATAGCACGTAAGCAAAGGGAAACAAAAAATGGACAGGAGCGTTACCTTTTTATTAGTTACCCAAACTGCCACGGCCTTTGCTGACCGGGCGATATTTTTTATTCTGTTTGTCGTAGTAGGTAGTTTTGAAGGGCTTGCCAGTTGGTATACGCCTTTATTGCAATTGTCCTTTATTCTGGCGTTTGTTATTTTTGCACCCTGGGCGGGGAGTTTTAGCGACCGACGACCGAAACGAAATGTGTTGATTATCGGCAACATAATCAAACTTATTGGCCTGGGTATATTGTTTTTACATGTTATTCCCGGGCTAACAGAATGGGCGATCCTGATAGGATATTTTATTATTGGTTTTGGTGCGGTGATGTTTAGTCCTGCCAAATACGGTCTGTTACCAGAACTGGTTGATAAAGAAAAACTGGTTAAAGTTAACGCCTGGCTGGAAGGGTCAACCATAATTGCAATATTAACCGGTCAGTTTGTTGGTGCGCTGCTTGGCGAGATCAATGTTACTATGGCATTATTGATTGCCGTTGCGCTGTATGTTGTTTCAACGATGTTAGCCTTTGGTATCAAGCTAACACCGGTCATTCATAAGCCAACAGAAATGTTTATAAAAGATTTTATCTCTGATTTTAAAGAGTTACTGTCACATCATGTTGTTCGATTCTCCTTACTTGGTGTGAGTCTGTTTTGGTCTGTTGCGGCGGTTTTGCAGGTGTTAATTCTTGAATGGGCTAAAAACGCATTAAAATTACAACAGGCTTCAGATATCTCGATCCTGGGGATATTTATAGGCATAGGAATTGTTATCGGTTCTGCACTAGTACCTTCTTTAATTACCCTGGAAAATCTGCGCCGGGTTCGTTTTGCTGCCTATGGGATGGGCGTACTAGTTATTCTACTTAGTCAGTTAACCGTTACCAGTCAGGCATATATTGTATTGATTATGATCGGAATTTGCGGGGGAATTTTAGTTGTGCCAATAAATGCAGCGTTAGAAAAAATCGGCCATGAGACGGTTGGTAGTGGTGGAGCGGTTGCGGTACAACGTTTTAATGAAAATATTTCGATGCTAGTAACGTTGATAATCTATACTATGATTTTGGCTAATGGGGTATCGCCAACATTAATCATGATGTCCCTTGGAGTGATTATTCTGCTTTTAACTACGCTATTAGGACTGAACCTGCCTAAACGCGGCACAGCTGATTGTGAGACAAAAAAATGAAAAGACGTACTTTTGTAAAATTACTGGGTTTAGGAGCCGTTGCTGGAACAGGTTATTATTATTTTCCCGATGAAGGTATTTTTAACCCTTGCCTGGACAGTGCATTACCAAATAAATTATTAGAACATGATATTGTAAATCAGGCATGGGATGGTATTGACCCGAATCTGTATCGTGACATACATACACATCTTATTGGCGTTGGAGATAGCGATAGCGGTATCTATATCCATCCTTCAATGCAGGATATGTTGAGCCCACTTCAATATGTGCGTTACGTATTTTATATTAATGCGGCTTGTGCCGATCGTGAAAGTGGTATTGATAAAGGATATATCGAAACGCTAATTCGGCTTATGAAAGATTTCCCCACGGGTGCCCGGAGCATGGTGATGGCATTTGATTATAATTATGACGCGGATGGTCAGCGCAACAAAGATAAAAGTCCTTTTTATACACCGAATACTTATGCCCAGGCTATAGCCGGACAGAACTCAGATCGCTTCGACTGGATTGCTTCGATTCATCCGTATCGTGAGGACAGCGTCAGCGCGTTGCAAATGGCGATACAGCATGGAGCCAGGGCAGTTAAGTGGTTACCGCCTGTAATGGGTATCGATCCCGCATCAGAAAAATGTGATCGATTTTATGATGCAATGGTAAAATACAATATGCCATTGTTAACACATGCAGGTGACGAACACGCTTTTGATAATGTTGATGCACAACATTTTGGCAACCCGTTACGATTGCGGCGTGCCCTGGATCATGGGGTACGCGTTATTGTGGCTCATTGTGCCAGTGAGGGTAAGGGTGCAGATCTTGATAAAGGTCAAGATGCACCTGAAGTCTCAAATTTCGATTTATTTTCACGTATGATGGGAGAGAAAAAATACGAGAAATTATTATTTGGTGAGATTTCTGCAATGACTCAGTTAAATAGAATAGGACCTGCGTTACAGGCTGTGTTGACGCGTGATGATTGGCAACATCGTTTGTTGAATGGTTCAGATTACCCGTTACCAGGCGTTATGCCGTTGTTTTCAACGCTGACCATGTCCTCTCTAGGATATCTTAAACAAAGTGCTGTTAAGCCATTAGAAAAAATTCGACGTTATAATCCTATGTTATATGATTTTGTCTTAAAACGTCATCTACACTGGCAGGGAAAAAAGTTCGCAGGAAAAGTATTTGAGACAGAGAACTTTTTTAAGGAAAATAAAAAAATCATGATTGGTTAAGGGGGGAGAATGTCAGTTTCTGGAATTATATTAGCGGTGGTGATTGGTGTTTTTGGTGCCTTTGCCGGGAATGGATTTGGTGGGCTTATTATTGGGGCCATTGTTGGTTATTGTTTGGGAGCTGTTATTACACTCTCTGGTCGAGTCAATCAGTTGGGGAAGAAGCTACTAAAGCTAGACGATCTCGTGCTCACTTTAAAATACGAACTCTGGGAAAAGACTAAGGGAACACCTGATGCTTCGGTAGCCGAAACAACTCCAACAGACGTTGTAAAGCCTGCCGAACCTGTGAAACAACAAACGCCTGAACCAGTACCGCCACCGCCAGCAGAAGTGAAACGACCGGTACCAATGCAGAAACAAACGACGGCTCGACCGGCACCCTTACAACCTCAACAACAAACGACTCACCCGCTACCATCATCTTCGCCACCAAGATTTGAAGAAAATGTTATTGATAAAGCGATGGCCTATATTCATAAATTTTTTACCGATGGCAACGTGGTGGTCAAAGTTGGCATGTTGTTTTTAATTATCGGTGTTGGTTTCTTGCTTAAATATGCCTATGACGAGCAACTGTTCACGGTATCTATGCCCGTTCGATTTACTGGAGCTGCATTGCTAGGACTGGCGCTGGTTATTTTTGGCTGGCGTTTTCGTGATTCTAAACGTTTGTATGCGTTGGTTTTACAAGGTGGCGGTATTGGTGTCATGTACCTCACCGTCTTCGGCGCGACCAAATTCTTTAGCATGATCCCAATCAGTATGGCTTTTATTATAATGGTTGGGTTGGTGGCGTTCTCGGCTATGCTGGCTATCTTACAAAATGCTAAATCACTGGCCTTGTTTGGCGCTATAGGAGGTTTTCTGGCCCCGGTATTGTTATCTACCGGTGAAGGTAACCACGTTGTTTTATTTAGTTACTATACATTATTGAATGTCGGTATCCTCGCGATTGCCTGGTTTAAAAGCTGGCGTGAATTAAATCTACTTGGCTTTATTTTTACCTTTGGCATCGCTGGCATCTGGGGTGCAAGCCGCTACACGACGGCGGATTTCTATACTACAGAACCGTTTTTAATAATATATTTTCTGATGTATGTGGCCATAGCCATTTTATACGCATTCCGCCAGCCACCCGAACTGAAAGGTTATATTGACGGTTCTCTAATTTTTGGCGTGCCAGTTATCAGTTTTGGGTATCAGGCTGCAATCGTATTCGATACCTTTCAAACCGGTATGTCGGTTGCCTTTAGCGCGTTGGCAATGGGTGGTTTCTATATAGCTTTAGCTTCAAGCCTGTGGCGCCGTGGCCCGCCGGGCATGCGTTTGTTAAGTGAATCCTTTCTAGCCCTGGGGGTAGTCTTTGCCTCATTAGCGATTCCGCTGGCACTGGATGGTCGTTGGTCATCAGCGGCCTGGGCGCTTGAAGGGGCGGCGCTGGTCTGGGTGGGCATTCGTCAACATAGGGTACTTCCACGTTTGTTTGGTGTGTTATTACAATTTGGAGCCGGATACTTTTTTCTGAGTGACTTTCATCCGTCGGAAAGCTCGATCCCGGTATTAAATGGCTTTTACCTTGGTGGCGTGATCATCAGCATTTCAGCCCTGTTTGCAAGTTACTCCTTGTATAAAAATATCGACACGATTCGCTGGTATGAGAAACCCGTGCATATCATTTTGTTTGTATGGGGTTTGATATGGTGGTTTGTAATGGGTTTAATCGAAGTTGAATCCAGTGTTCGTTCTGTCTATCTGGTCAATAGTAGTTTTGCCTTCATCACTTTGAGTCTGTACTTGTGTTATGTAACTCAGTTCTGGACTCAATGGAAAATGATGCGCTTGCCGGTATTAGCGAACCTTTATGTGATGCTGTTAATGTTATTTGTGGGCGTGATTTTCAGACTGGATCATCCGTTTGAAGATTTCGGCAGTATTGTCTGGTTAGTCTCTCTGACCTTGCAATACTGGTATTTGTACCGCTACCGCGATGAAGTTAGTCAACCGGTATTACAGTGGCAACATATCATGACCTTTTGGTTGGTGATTATCCTGTTTACATGGGAAGGAGTATATGCGATCGATAAACTTGTCAGCGGCGGGGATGCCTGGCGAGATATTATGTATGTCCTGGTTCCGGCCTTGTTCATGTTTGCTTTGCTGATGGTAGCTAAGAAGATAAGTTGGCCCTTCAAGCAACATTATTTGTGGTACATAAGCCATGCAGCCGCCCCGGTGATGTTTGCTTTGACGTTTGTTGCCGCGGGTTTTGCGCTGTTGCACGAAGGTAATGCCTGGCCAGTGAACTATATACCGGTGATGAACCCAATAGATCTGGTTGTACTCTTTTTACTTTACTTATTAGTTGTCTGGCGTATTGCCTTAGCTAAAGTCGAAAGTCGTATTGCCAACATGATCATCACGAAACAGTTTTATTACGTATTAGCCGGATTAGGTTTTGTCTGGTTAAACGGGATGTTGGCAAGAACGATACATCACTGGTTTGATGTTCGTTATAGCTTGCATAGCCTGCTATCATCCGATCTGTTTCAGGGATCTATCTCGGTTTTATGGACGGTGTTGGCACTTACAATTATGACCGTTGCGTCTCGACGTCTTAGTCGTCATTTGTGGTTTATTGGTCTTGGTTTATTTATTATTGTGGCGGCGAAATTATTTTTATTTGATATTGCAAACGCCGGGGCATTGGCGATGGCTATTTCAATAACCGTTGTTGGTGTTCTAGCCGTGATATTTGGCTATTACTTATCACCGCTACCGCCACAAAAAGAAGGGGAACAGGCATGAAGGTTATAATTACATTGTTTGCTTTTGCTCTGGCGACAACCGGTTTTACACAGGAAGACGCGCTGGTATCCAAAGACAAGTTTGCTTATGGATACAGCATTGAGGTTGATGGTGATGGTGCTATTTATTCATTGTATCTGAATGAAAAAATATACCAGGGAATGACACGAGAAGATCGGGGTGATCTGCGTATTTTTAATAGTGTCGGCAATGTTGTTCCTCATGTAATTCGTAGCTCGGATCAAATGTCTAAAAAGGCTGTGCCAGCCATTAGATTACCTTTTTTCCCACTGTATAAAAAATCTAAAGTAGCTGCGGCGAATAGTAATATTCGCATTACCACTAATGATCAAGGATCCATTATTGACCTGAACTATGGAAAAGCCGATAAAAAATCTCAATTTGTTTACGCTTATATTATTGATGCCAGCGCATTAACCGTGGTTCCGGAACGTTTCGAGCTGGCATGGGAATCCGAAAATAATAATTTTATTCTAAATATTAAGCTTGAAGGCAGCGATGATCTGAACCAGTGGCATATCGTTAAACCATCATCGGCTATAAGCAACATGCAATTTAATAATCACACTCTGGTTCAGCGAGAAATCGATTTACCCACGAACCTGCCAAAATATATCAGGCTGAGTTGGTTGGGTGATGCTGATTTTAAACTCACTGGGCTTACCGCACATTTTTCTGATAGCTATCAGACTCAAACAAGGCACTGGTCGGAATTTATGCCAGTTGATATAGATAAGACTAATATGACGTATTTTTTTGAAACTAAATCAGTGCTGCCGGCTGATCGTCTGAATATCGATTTGCCCACTAAAAATGCATTAGTAAATGTTTTAATTGAATCAGCATCAGCTGCCAACGGCCCCTGGTATAGTCGTTACCATGGGCTACTGTACGATATGATCATTGATAATACGCGTCTGGCTAATCCAGTAATACATCAGGCGGTCACTTCACATCGGTATTGGCGAGTGCAAGTACTCAATAACGGTGGTGATTTTGGTGGCTTACCGAAACTGCGTTTGGGCTGGATTCCAGAACAACTTTTATTTGTCGCCAGTGGTGAGTCTCCCTTTACATTGACATACGGCAGCGCTCGGCTTGGGCCGGCAACGGCACCATTAGCTATGCTTTTGAGCGAGAGTTCTATTTTGCAAAAAGGAAACCTGATTAAATCAGCAAAACTTGGTGCAGCGATTGATTTTGGAAATCAATCACGTCTGTTGCCTCCCCGCCCAGAAACTGACTGGAAAAAATATATCCTGTGGTCAGTTTTGATGGCGGGTGTTTTGTTGCTCGCCTTTATGGCTTTTCGATTGTTTAAACAAATGGATCAAGCAGATAAAAACGCGTAATATTGATCTAAATTATTATAAATAAGCTGGAAATAATGACTGAACAAAATAATCGAAAGGAACCCAGTCTATGGGATGTAACCAAAAGCGTACTGTCCGCTTTTCTGGGCGTGCAAAGTCGTAAAAATTACGAGCGTGATTTCACTTATGGTAAACCCTGGCAATATATTTTAATTGGTCTGATTGGTGTTGGTGTTTTCATTGGAGTGGTTATCACCGTGGTGTCGATTGTTCTTTCTAATGTTGGTGTCTAATTAATTCTGGTTATGTTTTTATTGCGGTGAGGTGAACAACCCATTTGGTAATAAGCATCAATAACAATACCGCTGTGCCGAATACATAGAGCCCATAATGAACTTCGATACTGGCAACCGCACCCAGTTTTACGGTCACGATCAAAACAGCAACGACCATCACATCCAACATAGCCCAACGTCCATATTCATGCATCAGGTGCATATAGCGCTTTAATGTCTTTGGTTCAGTGGCATGATTGCCTACTACGCGAAATAAAACATAAACTTTTAGCAGCGGTAGCGCGATACTAAAGGCAGTTATAATAAGAAATAATAGATATTGTTCATTAAGGTAAAGCTCATAGACGCCGGAAATAATCGAAAAAGAATTATCAATAAAATAAAATTTACTCATGGTCATCATTGGCGTGGTCAAACCAATTACAAGGCAGATCAAAACCGTTAATAATAGGAGCCGAATAATTAAGGCACGGTTGCGGGGGACGGCAGTGAAAGTTTCGGTGCTAGTCAATGGGGTGAGGTCTTATATTTTCCAGAAATAATCTAATCTATTGTAAATACCGAAAAATATATTTCGATAGCTATTAATATAATGGTGATAGTAACTCACGCTAATTTATCTCCCATTTATTGATCATTGAAAACGTAAATCATCAAAGCCTGTTCAATTTTTCCAATTGTTCCTGAACTTTTTCAATGGAAACTTTCAGATCTGATAATTTTTGGCGTTGATTTTCAACGACGTTGGTCGGAGCTTTTTCGACAAAATTAGCATTGGCAAGCTTCTTTTCAATTGCCGCATGGTCATGTTGCAGTTTTTCCTGCTCTTTTTGTTTACGGGCTATTTCAGCATTTTTGTCAATTAAACCCTGCATTGGGATTAAAATGCTCATACTACCAACTAACGAACTGGCTGATTCGGGTGCGGTTTCATCTGTATTTAACCAGGTAATGGATTCGAGTCTGGCTAAACTGCGTAAGTACATCTCATTCGCAGTTAACCGTTTTTGATCATCACTGCTGCCATTCTGTAGTAAAATACTTAATGGTTTTCCCGGTTTGATGTCATAACCACTGCGAATTTTACGTACACCCAGGACAAAGTCCTGAACCCATTGCATGTCATATTCAGCTTGTTGGTTGATGAGCAGAGTATCGACTTCAGGATAGGACTGACGCATGATTGTTTTATCAGTAATTCCACACAAAGGGGCAACACGTTGCCAGATTTCTTCAGTTATAAAAGGGATAATTGGGTGGGCTATGCGCAGCAAGGTTTCTAACACGGTTATTAATGTTTGACGCGTTCCTCTTTTAACGGCGGCGCTAGACTCATCATTTATTAACACGGGTTTGGATAATTCGAGATACCAGTCACAATAGTCGTGCCAGGCAAATTCATATATAGCGGTAGCCATTTGATCAAAACGATATACTGCTACGGCTTTGTGAACGGTTTCGATGGTGTGTTGCAGTCGTGATTGTATCCACCGGTCAGCGGTACTAAATTCGATCTCATTATTATTGAAACCACGATCATGCTCATCGGCGTTCATTAACACATAACGAGCGGCGTTCCATAGCTTGTTGCAAAAGTTCCGGTAACCCTCAATCCGTTTCAGGTCAAAATTAATATCGCGTCCTGTTGAGGCAAGTGCAGCAAACGTAAATCGAAGTGCATCGGTGCCAAAAGACGGGATACCATCAGGAAAATCCTTGCGCGTTAGTTTTACGATTTTCTCCGCTAACTGGGGTTGCATCATTCCACTGGTGCGTTTTTCAATCAGGGTGTCGAGTTCGATCCCGTCAATTAGATCGATCGGGTCAAGCACATTGCCCTTGGACTTGGACATCTTGTTGCCATGAGAGTCTCGAACAAGGCCATGAATATAAACCTCGCGGAACGGGACTTCACCCGTGAACTTGAGCCCCATCATGATCATGCGTGCTACCCAGAAGAAAATGATGTCAAAACCGGTGACTAGCACCGAGGTCGGATAAAAGGTTTTTAAATTATCGGTTTGTTCTGGCCAACCAAGGGTGGAGAAGGGCCATAATGCGGATGAAAACCAGGTGTCCAGTACGTCATTGTCCTGCGACAATTTAATATCGTCTGCCAGTTTGTGTTTTTCACGAACTTCCTGTTCGTTACGGGCGACATAGACGTTGCCCTGTTCATCGTACCAGGCCGGTACGCGATGCCCCCACCAGATCTGGCGGCTAATGCACCAGTCCTGAATATTACGCATCCAGTCGAAATAGGTGTTTTTCCAGTTATCGGGTATGAATTTAATCTCGCCGGACTCGACCGCCTCAATGGCCGGTTCTGCCAGCGGACCAATCTTAACGAACCATTGATCGGTCAAATAGGGTTCGATTACTTTGCCACTGCGATCGCCGCGAGGTACCATCAATTTGTGGTCTTCGATTTTTTCTAACAAGTCCAGTTGTTCAAGATCGGTAACGATTTTTTTGCGTGCGGCATACCGATCAAGGCCTTGATAGTTTTCAGGTGCATTCTCATTGATGCAGGCATCGACGGTAAAAATATTCAGCATGGGTAAATCATGGCGTTTGCCCATCTCATAGTCATTGAAGTCATGAGCCGGGGTTATCTTCACGCAGCCTGTACCAAATTCCGGATCGACATAATCATCGGCAATAACCGGGATCTCGCGGCCGACCAGGGGCAGGGTAATGTTCTTGCCAATGAGGTGTTTATAACGTTCGTCTTCCGGATGAACGGCTACCGCGCTGTCACCTAACATGGTTTCAGGACGCGTGGTGGCTACCACCAGGTGGCCACTGCCATCGCTAAGCGGGTAGCGCATGTGCCACATGTGACCATTTTCTTCTTCGGAGATGACTTCCAGATCAGATAGCGCGGTATGTAATACCGGATCCCAGTTAACCAGACGTTTGCCACGATAGATCAGCCCTTCTTCATGCAGGCGAACAAAGACCTCCTGTACCGCATCCGATAGTCCATCGTCCATCGTGAAGCGTTCATTTGACCAGTCAACTGACGAGCCGAGTCGACGTAGCTGGCGGGTGATATTGCCACCCGATTGCTCTTTCCAGTCCCAGATTCTCTCAATAAAGGCCTCACGTCCAAGGTCGTGTCGGGTTTTACCTTCGCCATTCAACTGGCGTTCGACCACCATCTGGGTGGCAATCCCCGCATGATCCATACCGGCCTGCCAAAGCGTGTTGTGACCTTTCATGCGGTGATAGCGGGTCAGCGTATCCATCACAGTGTTATTGAATCCATGCCCCATATGCAGACTACCGGTAACATTGGGGGGGGGAATCATGATGCAGTACGGCGGAATTTCATTTTCTGGGTTTTCCGGTCTGGGATTGGGGGCAAAGTAATTTTCCTTTTCCCAGATTTCGTACCAGTGCTGTTCAATATTATTAGGGTTGTAAGTTTTGTCCACGTAATCATCTACATCGTTGCTGAAAGCGGCGACATTATACCCAGAATATTCGTCAATAGGTGAAGAGATAGCGATACGAATTGATGTCGAGTTTGTTATTATCGGCTCAGAAAATTATTTCCGGAAGCAGAAAAATTCCCAAAAATGGATAGAGTACAGCATGTTTTTTAGCCGTTTGACGACCGCACAATCGCTAACCATCCTGATTGGTGTGAGTGTCCTGATTAAAGTTGTGATGGCCTCGATCTTGCCGATGACCGGTGACGAAGCCTATTTCATTGTCTGGGGCAAGCACCTTGATTTTGGTTACTACGATCACCCGCCCATGGTCGGTTGGTGGTTAGCGGCCATGTTGCAGGTCAGTGATCACCCTGTCTGGCTACGCCTGCCGAACATCCTGGTGACGACCCTCATTGGCTGGATGATATACCGAATAGTATTACCTCGCGGTAAAACTAATGCGGTCATCGCGGCGGGATTATACTGGCTGACCCCGGTGCATTTACTGGCGCCTTTGATTACCACCGATGTGCCCTTGATCTTCTTTGCTTTTTTATCAGGAGTTTGTTTTTACAAGGCGCAACGGCATGATAAACGCGGCTGGTATTTACTCTCTGGATTATTATTGGGATTGGCTTTTTATTCGAAATTTTTTGCTGGCATGCTGGGTATTGCCTATGTCCTATATATTATTTTATTTGTTCGTCGGGGAATTAAACCTTACATAGGAATTCTTTTCGTGGTGCTGGGAACCTTGCCCTTCATCGGTCTAAATCTGTACTGGAACTATCTGAATTGTTGGGATAACTATTTATTTAATTTAGTAAATCGAACCAGTGATTATGATTTTTCTTTCTGGGGGCTGGCTAAATATTTATTATTACTGACCTACTTGATCACCCCTCCGATTGTGTACTACGTGTTACGTAAACCTGGCGTGCTATTAACAACTATGAAGAATGGCGGCTTAGGACTATTTTTAGCCCTGTTTACCATTCCGCTGGTATTATTTATCGGGCTGTCATTTGGCAAAAGTGTCGGCTTGCACTGGATGTTAAGCTTTTATCCTTTCTTGTTCATCGCCGTAATAATGTTGTTACATTTTGGTCAGCTGCGGGTGTGTTTCTATTTCATGTGGGGTTTTAGCCTGTTACATATACTTGCCTTTGCGATTATCTATATGTTAACGCCCAATATGTTTCTGGATAATGAAAAACGTTATCAGAAAGTTGTCCTCGCCATGTATGCTGAAGAGCTGGTTGAATTGATTAATTCACAACGTTATAACTTTACGCTAGCGACGCCGAGTTACAGTGAATCAGCGATTCTGGCCTATCATTTAAAAGAAGATGTATTAGTCTTTGGACACGGTTCGTATCATGGTCGGCAAATGGATATAAATACAGATTGGTTGAAGTATAAGGGCAGAGGTATTGCGATATTTAGCAAGACCGAGGATGTTAATGACTACGCAAAATATTTTAATTCATTTACCCATATCATCTTACCGTTCAAGGAAACCCGGTATCATCTAGGAATAGGAATTGGTTTTAAGTATGACGCGTACAATCAGGGGGTGCTGGAACCGATACGAAATGAGTTTTACAAAATCCCTGCCTGGTTACCTTCCGGTCGTTGCTCAATGTATGAATAAATTTATACAGTGTGATATTGGGTAAAGGAAACAGATATAAGTTTATAACAGAAGAAGTGTTCGACAAGTCTGGCACAGAATCAGTATTTATTCGTCCATCATTTTACGAAGCTGATCAAGATACGCTCGCATTTGTTTTTTAACGTCGTTCTCGGCGACCACCACGGCCTTCATTAATTTATCGCGCATGGTTTTCTCGATGTTCTTTTGCATTTCATCAAGAAAGGCCTTTAATACTTCCATATCCACAGTGGGTTTGGCTCCGGCGGTTGCGGCCGGGACAACGATTTCGTCTAATTCCGGGATATCAAACTCATCATCACTGTCTTCGATCTCATTGACCTCGATAACCGGCAGGGGGGTAAAGGGCTTCGGTGTGGCTAATTTGATGCTTTCCTTGGCCGCATTGAGCTTGTTTTCACTTTGCTCTAGCAGCCCTTTAATGGATTCAAGGGCATTGAGCAATTCTTTGGGTTCTTCAGATTTAGCCATGGAGATAAGCTTAGCTGTTTAGCTCATGGGTTTCGAGCGGATATCCACGTTCCCGGTAAAATTTAAAGTGAGAACGGGCAATATTGCGGGCCGGTTCCGTGCCACTGACGATTTCGGCCACTCTTTCGAAACGGGTGAAGAAATTGGGTACTTCATCGGCCAGATTTATGAGTACATCTGGGGTTATTTCAGGCAGATCATCGCAGCCGATGACCACAGCGGCCTGCGCGATATGTTCGGCTGTACTCTGGCAATGGGGTACAAAACTGCCATCACGAAATATCCAGAGCAGATCATCGAGGCGTTTTGCCTGCTGGCGGTCCTGCACATGCACATAAACACGATTTTTCTTACTGTAGGCCTTTTCAGCTATTCGACAGGCAAGCAATAAATTCGCCTCAGTGTCCTGGTTGGGGCTTATATAGAAATCGATTCGAGTCATATCGACTAGCGACCTGCTTCGCTCAGGATGTATTCCATCAATAGTGGCACGGGACGTCCCGTCGCGCCTTTGTTGCCGCCGGACTCCCAGGCAACCCCGGCTATGTCTAGATGGGCCCATTTGAATTTCTTGGCAAACCGCGACAGGAAGCAGGCGGCCGTGATGGTGCCGGCTTCGCGTCCGCCAATATTGGCTATATCGGCAAAATTACTTTTAAGCTGATCCTGATATTCATCCCATAATGGCAGCTGCCAGGCACGGTCGGCGGCGTTCTGGCCGGCCGTTAATAATTTATCGATCAGTTTTTGATCGTTGCCAAGTAATCCTGCACCCTGTTTGCCCAGCGCAATCACACAGGCCCCGGTCAGGGTCGCAATATCAATCACGGCCCTGGGTTTGAATTTTTCGGTGTAGGTCAGGGCATCGCAGAGTACCAGGCGGCCTTCCGCATCCGTATTCAGTACCTCGATGGTTTGGCCGGACATGCTGGTAACAACGTCGCCGGGCTTGGTTGCCAGCCCATCGGGTAGATTTTCAGTCGCGCCCACGACCCCAACCACGTTAATTTTTGGTTTAAGCTCCCCAAGGCTGCGCATTACTCCAAACACACTGGCGGCACCACACATATCGAATTTCATTTCATCCATTGCACCACCGGGCTTAATCGAGATGCCGCCGGAATCAAAGGTGACGCCTTTACCCACCAGGGCAATGGGATTTCCAGCTTTAGCGGCACCTTTGTATTCGAACACAATCAATTTAGCGGGCTGGCGGCTGCCACGCGAGACAGACAGCAACGAGCCCATTTTTAGAGTCTCCATTTGTTTTTCATTTAAAACCGAGACCTTGATGCCATATCGGCGTCCGAGTTTTTTCGCCTCACTGGCGAGGTAGGTTGGGGTACAGATATTGCCGGGTAAATTGCCAAGTTCACGGCTGACGGCCATGCCATTGGCCACCGCCTGGCCGATTTTTGCAGCCCTGGAATTCCTGGCGTCAATTTTACCTGAATGAATAATTACTTTTCGCAGGGCAGGTTTGGAATTATTTGACGATATGGTTTTGCTATAGCGATATAGACTTTGGGTTATAACCTGACTGACGTGTTTTATTTTCCATATTTGATCGGAATCTTTAAGCTTAATATCACTCAAATAAAATGCAGCGTCTTTGAGCTTGTACTTGTTTAATTGAGTTGCGACAAGTTTAACTAAATGGCGAAACTGGTTGGCGCTTAGATCGTTCGCTTTACCACAACCCACTAGCAGAACACGTTTTGCTGTCAGGCCATCGACATCGTGAAGTAACAAGGTCTGGTTTAGTGTGCCGGTAATATCACCTCGTTTCAGCACGGTTTTGAGATACCCATTAGAAGCGATATCAAGTTGTTTTGCCGATTCGGTGAGTTTACTGCCTTGATAGATAGCCACCACATGGCAGTCGGTTTTGTGTTTTGCTATGTCGAGGGTTTTTACCGATATATTCATCTTCACTCCTGCGTAGCACCGGCTCAGGTGCGGCTGTGACTTTAAGCTCAGTTAGCGTTAAACTCTATCTGATTGTATTGAGATCTACTATATAGCGCTATGGTAGTACAAACTTGAATGGAAACACAATTGCCTGAATCATGAGCAAACGTCACATCATTAATCGGTACCTGGTCAAGGAAGTGGTGCTTACCTTTTTTGGCGTTACCACCGTTCTGCTATTAATTTTTGTTAGTGGGCAGCTGGTAAGTTTATATGGGAAGGCAGCCAGTGGTGGTATTCAGGCGTCTGCGGTGCTGCAAATCCTTGGCCTGAAAAGTATCAGTAATATGGTTTTTATTTTGCCGTTGTCTTTTTATATTGCCATATTATTAGCGTTCAGCCGTCTGTACAAAGATAACGAAATGGTTGTGTTAGCGGCCTGTGGTATCGGTCCTGGGGCGATACTGCGTGGAGTGCTAAGTCTGGCACTGGTTTTTTCAGTGGTTATTGGTGGGCTGGCCTTATATCTGGCACCCTGGGCTGAATCACAAAGTGAAACGCTGATAAAAAAACAGCAAAATTCGAATGATGTAAAATCGTTGGCTTCTGGTCGCTTCAAAGAGTTATCCAAAGGCGAAGGGGTGGTCTATGTGCAGGAGTTTGATGAAGATAGCCTGAAGATGAAACGAATATTTATGCAGCATAGGGTAAATAATAAAAATTCTATCGTTTCTGCTGAGTCCGGCCACCGCCTTGACGATAAAGAGACCGGCGATCAGTTTTTAATCCTGGAGAATGGTCAGCGGCATGAAGGGCCGATGGAAAATGGTCAAACGGCCGTTATACGTTTTGCAAGCCACGGCATACGTCTTGAGCTCGAGTCGGACAAACAAGTGCAATTGAGACAAAAATCGGTGACCAGTAACGTGCTCTGGTTTCGCGGCCAGGATCGCGATCATGCTGAATTACAATGGCGAGTATCAGCTGCGATTTCCGTTTTAATTTTAACGATACTTGCGGTTCCGCTCAGTAAGACGTCGGCTCGTCAGGGTCGTTATGCCAAGTTAGCAATTGCCTTGTTAATATTCATAATTTATAGCAATCTTTTAAGTGTCTCACGAGCCTGGTTAAACAAATCGGTGATAAGTCCCTACCTGGGATTATGGTGGGTACATGTGCTTGCGCTGGTATTAGCTATTATATTGTTTGTCCGTTGGCGACCGATTCTCCGGCGTTTCTGGTTTGGAAGATCAAGCTAATGGATATTCTGGATCGTTATATTGGCAAAACGATGCTAATGGGTGTGTTGGCGGTGATGCTGGTGATGATTGCACTGGATAGTTTGATTAGTTTTGCCGGTGAGACAAGTAGTATTGGTCGCGTTAATTATGGTGTATGGGATGCGATTATATATATTGTGTTAAACATTCCGCAAAAAATATACATCATGTTTCCGATGATTACATTGTTAGGCACGATACTGAGCTTAGGAGTGCTGGCTGGAAATAGTGAATTGATCGCCATACGTGCTGCGGGTGTATCAATAATGCGTATAACCTATTCGGTATTGAAGACCGGAGTTATTTTAACGGCCTTTGTTGTTGCCGTGGGGGAATTTGTTGCTCCGCCTGTGGTGCAGTACGCCAAATTGAAACGCGTTAATGCTATGGAAGCAAAAATAAGTTTGAATACAGATTACGGCTTGTGGGCGCGTGATGGCAGTAATTATATTCATATCCGACATATTGAAAACGATGGCCAGTTAACCGGGATCAATATCTATGTTTATGATGAACAACATAATCTGGTGCAAACATTGAGTGCGGCTTATGCCGAATATGGCGATGGTCATTGGATTTTATACGAAGTGGTCAAACGCAGTATTTTTGATGATCGCATTGAAGAAGAATTTGCGGCGACGGTTAACTGGCAGAGTCTGTTGAACCCTGAAGTAGTTGATGTCGTGTCAATCAGTCCAGACAACTTGTCGATTATTAAACTACGCAGTTATATCGATTATTTGCAATCTAATAAACTAAACTCGGAAGAATATGAGTTAACGTTCTGGTCCAAGTTAATTGCGCCGATCACTATTGCGGCGATGATCGTGCTAGCCATTCCCTTTGTGTTTGGCTCTTTACGTAATGTCGGTGCTGGCCAGCGTATATTAGTTGGATTTTTAATAGGTCTGGGATTTTTTATATTTAATAAACTAATTGGTAATGCTGGTCTGGTGTATACCAATTATCCCTGGATAGCCGCAATTATTCCGACCTTAGTGGTGTTGGTAATTGGCATATTTTTGTTAAGGCGTATTAAATAGATTTTGCCTTGCTAAATACAGCCGGTATTATTTTGGGATGTAGATAACTTTTGTTTTTGATATACGATCTCGCCAGTTATTTGGCATGTAATCGAATACCAGCCAGGCTACAGCGATTGTGAATAAAAGCCAAACTGGAAGCCCACTCAGGAGTGGAATTTCGCGGTAGTTACCTGCTACCTGAATAACCAGAAACCAATAGAGCCACATCGGTAGACTTAACAGATATCGTACCCCGGCGGTTTGCCAGTTCACTGCTTGGTCGTTTGTTTCCAGTAATTTAATATGCCATGCACGCATGCCCAGAGTTTGTCCGCCATGTGTCCAGAACCAGCCAAAAAAAAGATAAAACACGAGCACAAAATAAATTGTCAAAACAGGGTTAAAATCGGTAGAACCTTTGCCACCGCTAAATGGTAAAGTTAGCATGCTGGCAACAACCGCGACAGCAAAACTCAACAGCCCATCGTAAACCATAGCTGCACCGCGTCGATATATACTGGCATGTGTGTTATCAAATTTTTTCATATAATTGCTTGCTATCGTGGTCAGTCTTGTGGTGAACTTGGATCTAATTCTAAAGCAACTGTGGTTGATTATAAATGAGTTTGATTGAGGAATTAGCAAACCATGCTGGGGTAATGGCTGCAGGCGAATATACCTTTCGAGGTGATCGGTTCAGTTATCAGGGGCAATTAACCGAAGAACTGGCGCGCATGGCCTCTATAATGTGTCGTACCACGAGCATGGCCTTACACATGCAAGTTGATATGTTGAAACAGATGGGCAGCGATTGTGGCTGTGCCCCGGCACAGGGCTGGATGGTAAAAGGGCAGAATTTGACGGTGTGTGTTCGCGGTAATATATTTTGTTTTGTCGAAAATCAATCCAACCAGTTAAACAATGTTATGAAATTATTATCTGAGCGTATCGAGCCGCAAAGCGGCGAGTTGGTGTAAATCCCAGCGCCGTAAAGTGGAGTTGGTGTAAATCCCAGCGCCGTAAAGTGGAGTTGGTGTAAATCCCAGCGCCGCAAAGCAACGAGCTGGTGATTTAGGATGGTACCGTTAAAACGGGCAAGTAGATTACTAGAAGCACTGAGGCATATATAAATGAGTAAACTGGAACAATTGATTAACGTAGATGGGGCATTAGCTGCATTTGAGTTTAATCCAAGCGGTGAATTACAGGCCTCATCTATTTCCGAGCAGGCAAAAATCGAGGATGATGTGCTGGAACTGTTATGCCATGTCTGTGTGGCCAATGGGGCGATTGCTACCATGCAGGCCCGCGGCTGGGAAAAGATGACCAAAATGGAAGGCTTTTACCCAATCCAGGGATTTTCCTTAATCGGTTTTGAATGGACGGTTATTGTGAATGATCGTTTTGGTGTAATCGTTGCTAATGATAAGGTCGATTATGATGGAACCTACGCCGTGCTGGATGAATCCTGATGCTTAAACAGCTGATGGCGGAAGATGGTGTGATGGCGATATGTCAGTTTCGCGATGATGGTGCGCTGGTTGAAGGCTATGGCATGCTGGATGATGAGTTATTACCGAAACTTGCGAAATTTGCCCATGACTATAAACGAATGGTGCAGGGTAATGCCGATCAATTGGCGATGTTTACCCAGATGAGCGGCTGGACGCCTCCCGGTGGCTGGCTGGTTCGAGGCACAATATGGTCGGTCTGTGGTGTTAGCAATTTAGTCTGTGTTATTGACCTGAGGGAGACGGGCCTTAATACGATCATGCAAGCCATGCATGAAGCGGCAAGTTGGTAATATATTCTTTCAGGCTAATTGCCTAAATCGGCCTTGTATAAATAATCTCTTACCTTTCAAAGGGGTTTTTCTATTCCGAGCGTTTTTTTCAAGGCCCGCTAGATGCCATCAGAGTGATCCAGTATCATTAACGTTTCGGTTACTCCTTCTGGAAGTGTATAAAAATGCTGCAATTGAGAGGTGGGATTGCCTTGTCGTCGTTTCGGCGTGGCAAGTTGTTAGAAAAGCTGGTTGAATTGAATTCAGCGATTACCGATGTACAAGCCGAATATATCCATTTTATTAAGACCTCTCAAAATCTCGATCCTGAAAACCTGTCGCGTCTTGAACATCTGCTTGCTTATGAACCACTGATTGAACCGGTGCCGGCGGCTGGGACGGTTATGATCGTGACACCGCGAGCGGGTACAATTTCTCCCTGGTCATCCAAAGCCACGGATATAGCACATAATTGTGGTCTTAACTCAATTTTGCGGATAGAACGTGGTGTTCAGTATTTCATAACGTCTACTAAACCAATAAACACGCAACAACAATTAAGCATCAGCGCATTGATTCACGACCGTATGATCGAAGCGGTTCTGTTTGATTTATCTGAAGCACAAAGTCTGTTTCATGATGCGCAACCAGCACCCTGTAAGTCGGTCGATATTTTGGCTGGCGGTCGAGAGGCATTGGCTGAAGCAAATAACCTGTGGGGATTAGCATTAGCCGACGATGAGATTGATTATCTGGTAGAAAGCTTCAGCAAAATGGGTCGTAACCCAAATGATATAGAATTAATGATGTTTGCGCAGGCTAACTCCGAGCACTGTCGACATAAAATTTTCAATGCCGACTGGATTGTTGATGGCCAGCAGCAAACTCGATCGCTGTTCAATATGATTCGTAATACTCATGCGTGTCACCCACAGGGAATTTTATCAGCCTACAAAGATAACGCGGCGGTGATGGAAGGGGCGACGACCGACAGGTTTATGCCGGATGCAACTTCGCATGAATATCACTACACAAAAGAACCAATACATATCCTGATGAAAGTCGAGACGCATAATCATCCGACCGCGATTGCGCCTTTCCCGGGTGCTGCGACTGGCTCGGGTGGTGAAATACGTGATGAAGGTGCAACCGGTCGCGGTTCAAAACCGAAGGCAGGCTTGAGTGGTTTTTCTGTTTCTAATCTGCAATTAACTGATTTACCACAGGCCTGGGAAACCGATCATGGTCGGCCCGCCCGCATTGTTTCCGCATTAGATATTATGCTGGAAGGTCCAATCGGTGCGGCTGCATTTAATAATGAATTTGGACGGCCAAACATATGTGGTTATTTTCGAACTTACGAAGAGAAGATAAATTGTTCTGTCGATAGTAACGGTTCTGCTTCTGAATCTGGTTCAGAATCTATAGCGCAAGAGGTTCGTGGTTATCATAAACCGATTATGCTTGCCGGTGGTCTTGGCAATATTCGTGGCGAGCATATTGATCCTAAACCGGTTCCGGTTGGCGCAAAATTGATCGTAATAGGTGGCCCGGCCATGTTAATTGGACTAGGTGGAGGAGCAGCTTCATCGATGGCAACGGGTTCAAGTCATGAAGACCTGGATTTTGCTTCAGTGCAGCGGGGTAACCCGGAAATGCAGCGACGCGCACAGGAAGTCATTGATCAATGTTGGCAAAATACGGAACACAATCCAGTTTTATGGATTCATGATGTCGGTGCAGGGGGCTTATCGAATGCAATGCCCGAACTGGTGCATGACAGTGAACGCGGTGGGGTATTTGAATTACGTGAAATACCAAACGATGAGCCAAGTATGTCGCCAATGGAAATCTGGTGTAATGAATCGCAGGAGCGTTATGTGCTTGCGGTCGAAGAAAAAGATCTGCAGGGTTTCATTGAATTATGTGAACGCGAACGCTGTCCCTATGCTGTGTTAGGTGAAACTACCGAACGCCATGATCTCATTGTTAAAGATAAGCATTTTAACAATACCCCGATCGATATGTCACTGGACGTGTTACTGGGCAAGCCACCTAAGATGACACGTGATGTTACCCACCAAGCGGTTGAGCAAAAAGAATTTTCTGTCGCTGGTATCGATTTAAAAGAGGCGCTAACACGGTTATTACAGTTACCAACCATAGCATCAAAACAGTTTTTAATTACTATTGGTGATCGAAGTGTGACCGGTATGGTGACCCGCGATCAACTGGTCGGGCCATGGCAGGTTCCTGTTGCGGATGTAGCGGTAACCTCATCAGGTCTAAATACCTGTTATGGTGAAGCAATGGCATTGGGTGAGCGAACGCCCATTGCCCTGCTGGATCATGCGGCTTCAGCCAGAATGGCAGTGGCCGAAGCAATTACGAATATCGCAGCAGCAAATATTACTTCAATCTCGGATATTAGTTTATCTGCAAACTGGATGGCTCCGGCCGGTCACCCAGGCGAAGATGCGGGATTGTATGATGCTGTACGAGCAGTAGGCATGGAGTTGTGTCCTGAATTGGGCATCGCTATACCGGTCGGTAAAGATTCAATGTCAATGAAGACGGTATGGAATGAAAAGGGTGAAGACACCAGCGTGACCTCGCCCTTGTCATTAATTATCACGGCGTTCTCGCGGGTACAAGATGTAAGGAAAACATTAACACCACAACTACGCACCGATAAAGGTGAAAGCTGTTTGTTGTTAATCGATCTTGGCAAACAACAAAACCGCCTGGGTGGGGCTTGCCTTGCACAGGTTTATAAATCCATTGGTACTCAACCTGCTGATTTAGATAGTCCTGATCTGCTTAAGCATTTCTTTGCTGTTATTCAGGAACTTAATCAGCTGGATTTACTACTGGCCTATCATGATCGCTCTGATGGCGGCGTTATGATTAGCCTGCTCGAGATGGCCTTTGCTGGTCATACCGGGCTTGATATTAATTTAGATATCTTCAATGGCAATAACATAGCAGGTTTATTTAATGAGGAACTGGGCGCCGTTATCCAGATAAAAGCAGCTGATATAGAAAAAGTTCAGTCACTTTTTAAAAACCACCAACTGGATTCATGTGTGCATCAGGTTGCGACACTTAATAAAGACGATGAAATTCGTTGCATAGAATCAGGTAAAGTAATCTTTGAATCCTCTCGAGTTCAATTACAAAGACGGTGGTGGTCTACGACTTACCAGATGCAATCATTGCGAGATAACGCCGAGTGTGCAGAACAGGAATACAGTTCAATACTGGATACTGGCGATCCTGGATTACATGTCGACTTAAGTTTTGATTTAAATAATGATGTGGCTGCACCGTATATTAATAAAGGGATACGACCTGCAATGGCCGTATTACGTGAACAAGGTGTTAATGGCCATGTTGAAATGGCGGCGGCGTTTGATCGGGCGGGCTTCAGCTGTACAGATGTACACATGAGTGATTTGATTTCGGGGCGTGTTCAACTTGACAGCTATAAGGGGTTGGTTGCCTGTGGTGGATTTTCTTACGGCGACGTGCTGGGTGCGGGTGGTGGCTGGGCAAACTCCATTCTTTTTAACTCGCAAGCCCGTGACCAGTTTGAGGCCTTTTTCCATCGACAGGATACATTTGGTCTGGGTGTCTGTAATGGCTGCCAGATGATGTCGCACTTAAAAGGTCTGATTCCTGGTGCATCGCATTGGCCGAAGTTTGTTCGCAATCTGTCTGAACAGTTTGAAGCCCGGTTTGTGTTAACCGAGGTATCTGAATCACCATCAATTCTATTAACAGGTATGGCGGGTTCACGCTTACCTATTGTTGTTGCGCATGGAGAGGGACGTGTTCTTTTCGAAACTAATAGTGATAAAGAAACACTGGTTACGAATCAGCAGATAAACTTGCGGTATATTGATAATAATAATTCAGTCACCGAAACCTATCCGCTTAATCCGAATGGTTCAGAGCAGGGTATAACCGGTGTGACCTGTGAAGATGGGCGCTTTACGATCATGATGCCGCATCCAGAACGGGTATACAGAACCGTACAACACAGTTGGCATCCTGATGAATGGCACGAAGACGGTGCCTGGATGCGATTGTTCAGAAATGCACGCGTGTTCGTGAATTAATATCTATGTTATCGTCATCTTCTCTAGCACTTTCCATTTCCGGGTTGCACAAAACCTATCCGAAAGGCAATCAAGCCTTAAAGGGCGTTGATCTTGATGTTAGCGAGGGCGATTTTTTTGCCTTGCTTGGCCCTAACGGTGCAGGAAAATCGACGACGATCGGGATTATTTGTTCACTGGTAAATAAAACATCGGGCCAGGTGAAAGTATTTGATGTCGATATTGATAAGGATAATGAAACCGCAAAAAGTTATATAGGTTTGGTGCCGCAGGAATTTAATTTTAATCAGTTTGAACTGGTGGGTGAGATCCTGATTAACCAGGCAGGCTATTATGGAATTGATCGAAAGACGGCGGCACTACGAACCGAGAGATATTTAAAGCAACTGGATTTATGGCACCGTCGTAAGGACATGGCTCGAGAACTCTCCGGCGGCATGAAGCGTCGCTTAATGATTGCCCGTGCCCTGGTGCATGAACCCAGGTTATTAATTCTGGATGAACCAACGGCGGGAGTTGATATCGAAATACGACGGACTATGTGGGATTTTCTAAAAGCCATTAACGAACAGGGTACGACGATTATATTAACCACGCATTATCTGGAAGAGGCTGAAAATCTCTGTAAGCACATAGCGATCATAAATAATGGCGTAACGATTGAAAGTACTGGAATGAAATCACTCCTTACCCAGTTGCATGCCGAAACGTTCGTGGTAAATACCGACGAAAAATTTAAATCCCTGCCAGATTCAAACCAGTACGCCTTTAAGGTAATCGACGATACCACGTTTGAAGTCACGGTAAATAAAGAACATGATTTAAATGGCTTGTTTGAGTTGTTGTCGAAGGAAGGTATTCGCGTCCTGAGTTTGCGTAACAAAACCAACCGGCTGGAAGAAATGTTTCTGCATATGGTAGAGCAGGGCCAGTTATGACGCTAACGGAACAATATGTCGCCTTTACAACCATCGTTGTTAAGGAATTCATGCGTTTCATACGCATCTGGGTGCAAACGGTTTTACCGGCGATGATTACCATGAGTCTGTATTTTGTCATTTTTGGTAATTTAATTGGCTCGCAGTTAGCACCCATTCATGGTTACTCATACGTGGATTATATTGTGCCAGGCATTATTTTAATGGCGATAATTAATAATTCCTATGCGAATGTTGTTTCCTCCTTTTTTAGTGCGAAATTCCAACGTCATATTGAAGAAATGCTGGTCTCACCGATGCCGAATTATCTTATTTTACTGGGTTTTGTTGGTGGTGGTCTGAGCCGTGGATTGATTGTAGGAGTGGGCGTTACTATCGTCGCGGCATTTTTTACCGACTTACAGTTTTATAATCCATTAATTGTTATTTTTGTTACTTTACTCACATCGATATTGTTTGCGCTGGGTGGATTCATTAATGCGATGTATGCTAAATCATTTGATGATATATCGATTATCCCTACCTTTGTATTAACCCCCTTAACCTATCTGGGAGGCATTTTTTATTCTGTAGAAATGCTGCCAGACTTTTGGCAAAGCGTATCGTACGTAAATCCTATTTTGTATATGATCAACGCCATGCGCTACGGCATGTTAGGGGTAAGTGATATAGATGTGAATCTCGCGCTTGCAATTATCGTTGGGTTTGTCGTGGTGTTGTATGGGTTTTGTCTTTACCTGTTGCGACGCGGTATCGGGATTCGATCATAACTAAGAGACTACATCAGGGTAGGAGCGGTCTCAGATCGCGATTAAACGATCCAGCAGACGGTGTGGCTAGCTGAGGCCGTTGTACATGAATCTACCCAGTGAAATCCTACTGGCACGAATAATAGATCAAATGCTCGTTATCGACGGTGACAGCCTTTCCAAGACTGATAAAGCCCGAACCTGATAATGGTGTTTCCTCACCTTGCACATATACTTCTTTACCACCCTGGGCCTTAACAAATGTTCCATTAGTGCTTTGGTCAATTAGCACAAATTTGCCTTTTCGATATACGAGTTGGGCATGATGGCGAGAAGACAAGTCTGATTTTACCATCAAGTCACAGTCTTTTGCTCGGCCTAGAATATAACCATGGGTGCGTGAGCCAAGATCTCTTATGTCATTGTGGTAGGTAAGATACAGTCGGTGTTCTCGATTAAATATCGATCGCAATCGTGAGATGTCCATTTCTTCGGTGCGAACCGTATTTTCTTGTTCGTCAGGGTTATGCTGACGTTGAATTAAACTAATACCATGACTGTCTTCGATCAGCACATCCATAAATTTGTTGTCACGACGTAATATGTAATTTGCAAAGTCATTGAGTAACTCATCGCTGATATTGTCAACGTTAAGCATATAATGCTCTTTCGCCAGGCGACTAAAATTTTCAATTGTGATATGGATACTGGACTCTTCAAAATCAGATTCGAATTCGATTCGTACCGGGATGTGGCCTTGAATGCCAATTCTTGGTGGGGTTTTAGATATATAGTTAATCAACAATCCCAGGGTCTTTAATTCTTCGATCCTTTCTCTGGTTTCAATAGTATCATCGATATCAATCTCAAGTTGTGAGTCATTTTTCATTGAGAAAAGTAAGCTGATCGATTCTTTTTTGATGCTGCTCTCATTTATGAGGCGATAGTGATTATGGTGTAAATCTTCTAATTTACCCATACCATCAATATTTAGCGTGGTGTGAATATCAGTCTCAACAAAATTGAGTTGTTCAATCAGGTCGTGTAAATAGTTGTGAATGGTTTGCAGGCTAGCGACGACCTGCATGCTTCGCACGGTGTGCAATCCGCTTCGATCTTGTCCCGACTGCTCAAGATCCTGGCGCTTTTGATCCGCCATTTTTTTGAATTCTTCCAGGATGTCCATACTTTAACCTGAGTTAATTATTTCCTATAGCATATCCTATTTTATTATGACGACCAATTTATATCCCTTAATAATATCTATTAAATTGGTTAGTATCTCTTCAATATATTATCGAGCCATTTCCACGGTAGTACTAATCGTAAAAATGCAAATAGATAAGTCGGTACGGTGACATAGTAACGAATTTTAGGCTTTGGGCTTTCCAGTGCATGCAACACACGTTTCAGTACCGCCTCGGGAGGTTTGGTAAATGGTGCGGCCGGGCCTTCTTTTTCGAGTCGTTCCACCAATTGTTGATAGAGATCACGATGTACACTGTTATCACGATCGATATGAGTATAAAAAGCCTTTAATGCATTGGCGCGAAACTGACTGGAAATGGGACCAGGCTCGATCAAGCTAATATGGATATTTTGACTGGTATGATTAACTTCCATCCGTAAGGTATCGGTTAAGCCTTCGAGTGCATATTTTGATGAGTTATAGGCACCGCGAAAGGGCATCGCGACCAGGCCTAAAACCGAGCTATTTTGAATGATCCGGCCATAACCCTGCTGGCGCATTACCGGCAACACCAGGTTAGTTAATTCCAGCCAGCCAAATAAATTGGTTTCAAATTGTTTACGCAATACCTCACGCGTTAAATCTTCAACGGCACCGGCCTGTCCATAGGCGCCATTGTTGAACAAGGCATATAAGATCCCTCCGGTTTCATGAAGAACCTGTTTGATTGCATTCTGGATCGACAAACTGTCATCCAGATCAAGTTGTAGAGCAGTAAGGCCCAGTTCTTTTAATTTAATTACGTCGTCTTTTTGCCGGGCCGTGGCAAAGACCTGGTATCCCAATTTATGTAATCCCTGGGCTACACATAAACCGATACCACTTGAACATCCGGTGATCAGTATGCTTTTATCTGAGGACATTTGTTTTTTCTTTTATTATATTTTTTCGATATATGAATTCACAACAATGACACCAGAATTACCGAGATGAATCCGGTGAGCACGATGCTATCCAGTATTCCAGCGCCGCCGATCGAAACAAAGCTCGAACCGAGTTGCTTGATGTCCTTGGCTCGCAGGCCATCGGCGCCTAGCATAACACCGATTGTCCCAGCGATGTATGCCGTAGTGATAACATATTCATCAATTAAATAATGTGTTGTCAGGGCAGTGACAACCGGTACGCTAAAGATTGGTAAACCGATGCCAAATCCGGTGATGGGTCTGCTTAGTAAAAAACTTACCGTGGTTGTGATCAACAGGATAATCAGCAGGGTGGTAAGGGGTATCGGAAAAATTAAATATAATACGATCGAATAACTAACGGGTAACACGGCTCCACCAAGATTAACGGCGATCAAGGTATAACCTCGATAGAGCGATCGCTTTGGAACGATCAGGCCGACTACCTGGGTCTGTGGAATGGCATGAACGACCTGAATGCGTCGGACGGGGATGTGAATTAGCGTCGTTAACGGGATCAACATGATGGCAGCAATGACGATATAGAAATTCAGTTCTAATAGCTGGGCCAGTTGTTGAATAAATCCCAGATAGCTCAACAGGCTCAGTACAATTGCGGTGACGATTATTAAATAGAGATATCGGCCAGGTAGCCTGAGTTTTATCATTAATCTGTAATTGCCTTTATTAGATATCGCTTATTACTTGAAAAAAGTCGACAATGTCTACATTCTATACCCTAAATAGATTCTGAGGTTGTTGTTGTGCCGATATATGAATACGCCTGTGCCGCTTGTGGGCACACCCTTGAAAAGCTACAAAAGATGAGTGATGCGCCTTTGCAGGACTGTCCCGAATGCGGTGAACCGAGTCTGGAAAAACAAATTTCGGCTGCGGGCTTTCGTCTCTCTGGCGGCGGCTGGTACGAGACCGATTTTAAATCCAGTAACCAGAAGAATCTGGCGGGTAAAGGTACAGATAACAAAAAAGAAAAGACCGGTTCTGGAAGCTCCAGCAAGGACAAAGGCAGCTCGAAATCCCCAGCGTCTAAAGCTGATTAAAATAATTGGGGTCAGAGACGTATTTTTGGCTGGTAAACCCGCTATTTCAAAATTAACAGGCAAAAATACGTCTCTGACTCCGAATATTCCAATTATTTCTGACCCCCATTATTTTGCGGGCCTTGCATGCTCAGATGACAGAACGTAACATCCCGCCTTTATTTCAATCTAAGATACTATATAGAGCTTAAAATCATGCGTAGCCATTATTGCGGTCAAGTCACCGCGGAACATATCGATCAGGAAGTCACTGTCTGTGGCTGGGTTCACCGTCGTCGCGATCATGGTGGGGTTATTTTCATTGACCTGCGTGATAGAGAAGGCCTGTTACAGGTCGTTTACGACCCGGATCGAGCGGATATTTTTGCGCTGGCCGAAGATGTACGCAATGAGTTCGTGTTGCAGGTGACCGGCAAGGTTCGTCACCGTCCGGAAGGCACCGTGAATGCCAATCTGACTACCGGTGAGATCGAGGTGTTGGGTACCGAATTAACCATTTTAAACAAATCCCAAACTCCACCCTATGTAATTGATGATGACACCGTCTCAGAAGAGCACCGTCTGAAATACCGTTACTACGACCTACGTCGCCCGGAGATGTTGGCACGCCTGAAATTACGCTCGGAAGTGACCCGTGCCTTGCGCAACTATCTGGAAGACAATGGTTTTATCGATGTGGAAACCCCAATGCTGACGAAAGCAACACCGGAAGGCGCACGTGATTACCTGGTTCCCAGTCGTACCCATGAGGGTAGTTTCTTTGCCCTGCCGCAATCGCCACAGATCTTCAAACAGCTACTGATGGTCGCGGGTCTGGATCGTTATTATCAGATCGTGCGTTGTTTTCGTGATGAAGACCTGCGTGCCGATCGCCAGCCGGAATTTACTCAGCTTGATATCGAGACCTCGTTTATCGATGAACATGAAATTATGTCATTGATGGAAAGCATGATGGGTAAATTATTCAAGGACACGATTAATATCGAGTTACCCGAGTCTTTTCCACAGATGACCTACGCCGATGCGATGCATCGTTATGGGTCGGATAAACCGGATTTACGTATCCCGCTGGAACTGGTCGATATTGCCGATGTGCTGAAAGACGTTGAATTCAAGGTCTTCAGTGGACCCGCTAATGATCCTAAAGGTCGCGTGGCGGCATTATTGCTGCCGAACGGCTGTGAGTTGACTCGTAAACAAATTGATGGATATACCGAATTTGTTGGTATTTACGGTGCCAAAGGTCTGGCCTACATCAAGGTCAATGAGCTGGCGAAAGGCCGGGAAGGCCTGCAGTCACCCATCCTTAAATTCCTGCCCGATGAGGCGGTGGATACCATTATCAAACGGGTTGGGGCAAAAGACGGTGATCTGGTGTTCTTTGGTGCCGACAAGACAAAAGTGGTCAACGAAGCACTGGGTGCCCTGCGGGTGAAACTGGGCCATGACCGCAATTTATTAGAAGGCGAATGGTCGCCGTTATGGGTGGTTGATTTTCCGATGTTCGACTGGGATGAAGGTGAAAAACGCTGGACGTCGTTGCATCATCCCTTTACGTCGCCCAAAGAAGACGATCTGGATAAACTCAAAACCGACCCAGGTGCCTGTCGTTCGCGTGCCTACGATATGATCCTGAACGGTACTGAAGTGGGTGGCGGTTCGATGCGTATCTATCGCTCCGAAGTGCAAAAGACCGTTTTTGAACAATTGGGCATAGACGACGACGAAGCCCAGGATAAATTTGGCTTTTTACTGGATGCCTTAAGCTACGGTTGCCCTCCACATGGTGGCATCGCTTTTGGCCTCGATCGTCTGGTGATGTTGATGACCGGTGCACAGTCGATTCGGGACGTAATGGCCTTCCCCAAGACGCAAACGGCCAGTTGTCTGTTGACTCAGGCCCCTTCTGAGGTCAGTGAACGCCAACTTCGTGAATTGCACATTAAACTTCGTAAACCCCCTAAATTGGCTGATTCTTGAGCAGACAGCTTAAGATCAAGGCTGGTTTTCTTTATGTGCTCGCACTCACTGCCGATATAGACTAAGGTCTTGATATTGTTGTCCAAAAAGGGCAGATTAAATACTGGCTATAATTATTGTGTGGTTATGTAGGGAATCATTTCCGCACAATTACAGCGATAAAATCCACTGTTAAAAACGGATAAGGCTTTGAAGTTACCTGGTTACTGGAAAAAGGACTGGTTTATTGGGCTGGTTGTCACTCTGATATTTTTGTTGCTCAGTGTCAGCGATAATCTGCGTTCGATCGAATGGTCGGCCTATGACCTTGGGGTTCGTTTTTCATCATCTCGTACCGCCAATCAGGATGTGATCTTAATTGCAATCGATGATGATGCGATTCGCAGATTGGGCAGCTGGCCATGGCCACGCGATGAACTGGCACGGGTAACTGATAAGTTATCGGCGATGGAGCCCGGTGTGATTGGTTTTGCTGTGCCATTTGATACCAGGCAAAGTAATTATGGTACTCGTTATATTGCTAAAATTAAAAAAGCCATTCGTCAACAAAAAGCGAATACGCGTTATATAGATAGCTTGTTGCGCAGCGCCGAAGAAGGGCTCGATACTGATCGTTTATTTGCTCGCAGCCTGAAAGATGCTGGCCCGGTGGTACTGGCGATGCCCTATGATCTTGATCCCAGAAATGAGCCTAGCAAGATTTTATCGCTTTCAAGTGAACTTAAACGTTTTACCGTTGATGTGAGCAACGTGCCTGATCGCGATGGCTGGTTTGCCAAAACCTTTACCTCGAACCCTGTGCCCGTTGCCGATACGGTTTATCCTCCGATTCTGGAACTGAGCCGATACGTTACCGCTATTGGCCACCTCAATACCGGTCTGAATACCCAGGAACAGGCGCGCCGGGAACCGTTGCTGATGCAATATGGGAAAGATTATATTCCGTCTTTTTCATTCATGGTGGTGGCGCGCTTTTTGCGTTTAGACGCCGGTAATGTACAAATGAAGCTTGGCGATAAAATAAAAATAGCCAATCAACCTATCGAGACGGATGACAAATATCGTGTTTATCCGTATTTCTATCAGGGCAAGAATAATAAATCTCCATTTAAAACCTATTCTATTCTGGATGTCATTGATAACCGCATTAAAAAACGCTTTCTGCAGGATAAGGCCTTAATTATAGGCTTTACGGCTCGCCAACAGACCGCACAACTTGCTTCTCCATCTGGAGTGGATTTGACTCCGGTTGAATACACCGCCCATGTTGTATCCAGTTTGTTGAACGATGATCTCTACCGGGTCCCAAGCTGGGGACCGGCAATGAAATTCTTCCTGTTGTTATTGGTCGGCGCCTACCTCATGTATGTCTTACCGCGCTTTCGCTTTGGCACCGGTCTGGCCTTCAGTGTCGTGCTGGTTTTAGGTATTCTAAATACGCACTTTATTTTAATGATTGGTCGCTCGACCTGGATACCATTGATGACCCCTTTGCTGGCATTAATCATTGGGCATATGCTGTTGAGCTTCAAACATGTCGTATCTTCCAGTGTGGGCCATATTCAGACTGAGTTGTCGAATGCAAACCTGTTGCTTGGTCAGTCATTTCATGGTCAGGGTATGCTTGACCAGGCCTTTGAGCGTTACCGAAAATGCGTGGGTTCGGATACGGTATATGAATATCTTTATAACCTGGGTCTGGACTACGAACGCAAACGCCAGTTTAATAAAGCCGTAGCCGTGTTTGAATATATTTTAGATCTTAAGCCGGACTATCGGGATATTAGTGATCGGGTCTTACGTGCAAAAGAGGCCTCCAACGCCTATAGCTTGAATAGTAATGCCACGACGAATCTCAGTCAGACTCTGATCCTGGAGAACTCGGGGGTGCAAAAACCGATGCTGGGTCGTTATACCATCGATCATGAACTGGGCCGTGGTGCGATGGGCATGGTGTATTTAGGCAAAGATCCTAAAATAGGTAGAACGGTCGCGATTAAAACCATGATGCTGTCCCAGGAATTTGAAGGTGAAAAGCTGGAAGAGATAAAAGAACGCTTTTTTCGTGAGGCTGAGACCGCAGGGCGCTTAAACCATCCCAACATTGTGACAATATATGATGTTGGTGAGGATGAAGACCTGTCTTATATAGCAATGGATTACCTGAAAGGTGAGAATTTGCTGGCTTATTGTAAGAGCGAGACCTTGTTGCCGGTCAAAGAGATATTTGAGGTCCTGCTGAAAGTTGCCGATGCGCTGGAATATGCGCACAATAACGGTGTGGTGCACCGTGATGTGAAACCGGCCAATATTCTTTATGATCGTGAAACCGGTGTGTTGAAGGTAACGGACTTTGGGGTAGCGTGCCTGACTGATTCGAGTAAAACGAAAACCGGTACTATATTGGGGAGTCCATCATATATGTCTCCTGAGCAGCTTGCGGGCCTGAAGGTCGATGGCCGTTCAGATCTGTTTTCGCTTGGGGTAACCTTATACCAGATGTTAACCGGTGAGTTACCTTTTATAGGAGAGTCACTGGCTTCGTTGATGTACAAGATTGCCAATGAGAAGCACCCGGACGTTAGATTATTCAGGCCTGATTTACCGGCCTGCGTAAGTAGAATTATTAACAAGGCACTGGCCAAAGACGCTGCAAAACGTTTTAACACGGGTGAGCGTTTTGCCAATGCCATAGAACGATGTATAGAACGGCTTTAATCATAGATAGGTACGAATGTGTTAACGGATAGTTTAAAAATTGCAATCTACGGTATCTCCGATGTTGGTATGAGTCGTGAGCATAACGAAGACAGCATCAGCTGGGACAATGATCTTGGGTTGGTGATGCTGGCTGATGGTATGGGTGGACATAATGCCGGTGAAGTGGCAAGCGAGATGGCGGTGACGTCGATACGCGATGCATTGCTGGATGTGCTCACCCCTGAAATGATTGCCACCGGGGTTATCAAATGCCCAGATGCGGTGCGCGAATCAGTCGTTTATGCCAATGAAGAAATCTATGAGCAGGCCCAGACTCGTGTTGAATGTTCGGGGATGGGGACCACCGTGGTGTTGGGCCTGTTTCATGAGAACCATATTACCTATGCGAATGTTGGGGATTCCCGCATTTATAGAATACGTAATGGTGAGCTGAAACAAATTACCCAGGATCACTCGCTGGTGCAGGAAATGGTTGATAATGGTTATCTCAGTGAAGACGAGGCAATGATCTCGACTAGCCGTAATCTGATAACCCGCGCATTGGGCATATCTCCTGAAGTTGAAGTCGATGTCGCGACTGAAGAAATAGATGTAGATGATATATTTTTACTTTGCTCCGACGGGCTAACCGACATGGTGAGTGATGTCGATATCCAGGCGACCATAAACGAGTGTTCATCGGATATGGATCATTGCTTGAAACAGCTGGTCAGTAAGGCTAATGAGGCCGGTGGTAACGATAATATTTCGATTATACTTATTACATTACATGAGTCGTTTTCGGATGATCGTGGTTTGCCGCCAGGTGCCAGTCAGGAGATCGAAGATGATAATACGATAGAAGAAGAAATACCCGTAAATGACGCAACAATAGAAGTAGACGTTCCGGAAAATGATGAACCTGCCAAAGATAAATCCTCAGAAGATAAACGGGCAGAAGATGAGTAGAAAAAAAACACAAAGGTATTGATATTATGGCTCGTTTAATTTTGACACATGAAGGGGCAGTGATGAGGGAGTATCAACTGAATGGTGATCGGACATCGGTTGGGCGTAAGCCACAAAATGATATCCATCTGGAGGATCCGACGGTCAGTGGGGAACATGCCGTCTTTCTAAAACTACAGCATTTCTATGTTGAGGACCTGGGTAGTACCAACGGGGTTATCCTCAATGGCAAACGCGTTACCAAGCGACAGCTCAATACAGGGGATATTATCCGCATTGGTCGCCATGAATTTAAATTTATTGATGAGGTTGATCAGTTTGATAAAACCGTGTTGATTAACCCTGCCCGGTTAGCGGCCAAGCCTGCGGATCTGCCCAAGAAGGGGCTTGTTAAAGTCTTAAATGGACCCAAAGCCGGGGAGCAAATTATGCTGAATAAGCCTTATACAACATTGGGCTCTCCTGGCGTACAGGTAGCGGTGATCGCAAAACGTGGTAACAATTTCTTTTTAATGCCGATGAGCGGAATGGGTGATAGTACCAAGCCGCCTGAACTTAATAGTCAACCCATCGGTGCACAAAGCAAGCCTTTAAAAAGTGGCGATGTTATTGAGGTCGCAGGGACCAAGTTGCAATTTAACGAGGCGTAAGGAATAACGCATGGCGAAATTAATTCTAACTCATGATGGCGTTAATTTACGGGACTATCCACTGGATAAAGATCGTGTGAGCCTGGGGCGTAAACCTGAAAATGAGATTCAACTCGACGATGCAGCGGTGAGCTCAACTCACGTTGTGTTTGATCGAGTTGAAAGCTCGTACCTTGAAGATCATTACGATTACTACATTGAAGACATGAACAGCACTAACGGCACGATGGTGAACGCGATTGGGGTGGATCGACAACTCCTCAAACACGGAGATGTTGTTCAGGTCGGTAAACATAAATTCCTGTTTGACAGTGGTACGGGTGAATTGGCCGAAACGGCGATCTATCTACCTGACAACGACTAAACGGGCTAAATAGCCTTTCCAAATTCCCGCTCGACTATAACGTAACAAATGCTCTCGTAGGATCGGCCTCGAGCCGCGACATTATGCAGGAAAAGCGGGTCTAATTGCGGGTCGCAATCAAGTAATCGCGGTCTTAGCCCGTTCCAACTCTAATTTCAATCAGCCATTTTGTCAGCTGCAGTAGGGTGTTAAACTTCGCCTACTGATTAGCGAAGAGGTAGTTATGGCTGGACATAGTAAATGGGCAAATATTAAGCACAAGAAGGCGGCCCAGGATGCCAAGCGTGGCAAGATATTTACCAAGTTGATCCGAGAGATCGTGGTGGCGAGCCGAATGGGCGGTCCGGATGCAGATGCGAACCCTCGTTTGCGTGATGCCGTGCAAAAAGCACTTGGCGCCAATATGAAAAGAGATACCGTCGATAATGCGATTAAGCGCGGTGCCGGAGCCCAGGAAGGGGATAATTACGATGAAATTCGCTATGAAGGCTATGGCCCAAATGGCGTTGCGGTGATGGTCGATTGTCTGACCGACAACCGTAATCGAACCGTGTCGGAAGTGCGTCATGCCTTCACCAAGTCGGGCGGCAATCTTGGTACCGACGGTTCGGTCGCGTATTTGTTTACCAAACGTGGCATTATCAGCTTTGCCCCCGGCAACGATGAAGAGCAGGTGCTGGATGCGGCTCTCGAAGCCGGTGCCGATGATGTGCTGACTAATGACGATGGCAGCATAGATGTGTGGACGAACCCGGAAGATTTTGTCACAGTGCACGGAGCTCTGGAGGCCAGCGGCCTGAAGCCCGATTCTGCTGAAGTAACCATGCAGGCCTCGACGGATGTATCGCTTGAGCAGGATGATGCTGAGAAGGTGATTCGATTAGTCGATATGCTTGAAGATCTGGACGATGTGCAAAATGTATATACCAATGCAGATTTTTCTGAAGAGGTTCTGGCTAATTTAAGTTAACTTAAGTTAAATTTAAAACTGAATTAGTTTAAATATTTAAACAGGTAAGGGGTAGTGACGGTCACGATATGATTCGCATACTCGGTATTGACCCAGGTTCACGAATTACCGGCTTCGGCATCATAGAGGTGCACACTAACCGGTCAGTATGCATTGCTCACGGATGCATTAAGGCACAACAACCGACCCTCGCTGAACGTCTCAAACATATTCATCTCGAACTGGCTGCCCTGATCGAACAACATGTTCCCGAAGAAATGGCGATTGAAAGCGTGTTCGTGCATCGCAATGTCGACTCGGCATTGAAACTGGGGCAGGCACGTGGCGCGGCGATTACCACGGTTGCCTTACAATCCATTGCGGTACATGAATATTCACCGGCCGAGATTAAAAAATCAGTAGTAGGTCGCGGCAATGCGGCCAAGTCGCAGGTACAACACATGGTCAAGGCAATCCTGGGCCTGAATAAATCACCACAGGCGGATGCTGCGGATGCATTAGCGGTAGCCTTATGTCATGGACATAGTCGCGATCTGAAAGCTCTTTTACCCGCCATGCGAAGCTCGCGCCGTCGACGTTGGAAATCCCTATGATCGGCCGAATCCGTGGCGAACTGATCGATAAGCAACCGCCATTTTTACTGGTTGATGTTAATGGGGTTGGTTATGAAATCGAAGCGCCGGCATCAACTCTGGCGTCCTGCCCGGCCATAGGTGAACAGATTATCTTACACACCCATTTAATCGTGCGAGAAGATGCGCAGGTGCTATGTGGTTTTATCTCTGAACAGGAACGGCAAATGTTTCGACACTTGATAAAGGTGAACGGTGTGGGGGCAAAACTGGCATTAGGCATCCTGTCCGGCATGAGTGCGGAAAGTTTTGCACGCTGTGTGCAGGAAAAAGACACCGCGGGTTTGACCCAATTGTCTGGAGTGGGTAAGAAAACCGCTGAGCGTTTAATTATAGAAATGCGTGATCGGTTAAAAGATATGAATATAAATACGTTTAAATTATCTGACTCAGACAGTGTTAAAAGTGATCGTCCTGATACCCATGCCATGCAGGATGCGATCAGTGGTCTGGTGTCGCTGGGTTATAAACCTCAGGAGGCATCGCGTTTATTACAGCATGTCGATCTGAGTGGATTAAACAGTGAGGCCATAATCAAGTCTGCCTTAAAAGTTGCGGCGACGGCAGGTTAAGAATAAAAATGTCAGATGAATCACGCTTAATATCCGCTGACAGCCAGAAAGGCGACGATGTACTGGATCGTGCGATGCGTCCGATCAAGCTGAAAGATTACGTTGGTCAAGCCAAGGTGATCGAGCAAATGGAGATTTTTATTCAGGCCGCGCGAGCACGACAGGATGCGCTGGATCATGTATTGATCTTTGGTCCACCGGGATTAGGTAAAACCACCTTGTCACATATCATTGCCAATGAAATGAATGTGAACTTAAAACATACTTCGGGTCCGGTGCTGGAACGGCCAGGTGATCTGGCGGCTTTGCTAACCAATCTTGAACCCAATGACGTATTGTTTATCGATGAAATTCATCGTCTGTCATCGGTGGTGGAAGAAATCCTGTATCCGGCGATGGAAGATTACCAGATTGATATTATGATCGGTGATGGTCCGGCGGCACGTTCGATCAAACTGGATCTACCTCCGTTTACCCTGGTTGGCGCGACGACTCGAGCGGGTTTACTGACGTCGCCGTTACGTGATCGATTTGGCATCGTGCAACGACTTGAATTTTATTCAAACGAGGATCTGGTTACGATTGTAAAACGTTCGGCAAAGATTCTGGATGTGAAGCTTGATGATGACGGCGCAACTGAAATTGCAAAACGTTCTCGGGGTACTCCACGTATTACCAATCGACTATTACGCCGCGTACGTGATTATGCCGAGGTAAAAGGCGATGGTAATATAACTCTGGAAATTGCCCAGCATGCCTTAGATCTACTGGATGTTGATGTCTGCGGTTTTGACATGTTGGACCGGAAGCTGCTGCTGACGATTATTGAAAAATTTGAAGGTGGGCCAGTGGGTGTTGATAATCTGGCGGCGGCGATTGGCGAGGAGCGCGATACCATTGAGGATGTGATTGAACCCTTTTTAATTCAACAGGGATTTATGATGCGAACTCCACGTGGTCGGGTGGTGACCTCGCACGCTTTACAACATTTTGGTCTAAAGGCAAAGATTGCAGACAAACCGGGATCACCAGATGAAACCAGGGCCGCCGATCAATCACAGGCCGCGCTCGATTTGTTTGATTCTAAATAATTACAGGGAATTAATATCAACCCATCTAACCAAACAATTGTTAAATCGTGACCGAGTTCGCATGGCCAGTACGGGTTTATTATGAAGACACCGATGCTGGAGGTGTTGTTTACCACGCAAACTATTTACACTTCATGGAACGTGCCCGTACTGAATGGTTGCGAGCAATGGGATTTGAGCAAGATGAACTGAAATCGCAAATGGATGTCCTATTTGCAGTACGGAGCATGAATTTAGAGTACTATTCACCGGCACGATTTAATGACAGTCTAATGGTGACGGTTAAGATAATTAACTTGCGTGGAGCGAGTATGATGCTCGAGCAAGATATTAAAAAAGAAAATGAATCAGGTGTGTTGTGTCAGGGAAAGGTAAGGATTGTGTGTTTAACCGCAAGCAGCTTTCGCCCCTGTCCCATTCCCACTCAAATTCAACAGTTAGTAAAATTATAAATAGAAGGAATCGTAGTGGAAACGACAACTGATTTATCCATCTTAAACCTGGTGCTTGAGGCGAGCCTGGTGGTTCAAATCGTGATGGTCATTTTGATCTTAATATCATTGTATTCATGGACCATTATTTTATATAAACGCTCAGTATTAAAACGCGCACGTAAAAATGTAATTCAATTTGAACGTCGATTCTGGTCCGGGGCCGATTTAAGTGAAATGTACAAAAAAATCTCGGCGCGTCGTGAACGCGATCGACTAACTGGACTCGAATCTATTTTTGAGTCGGGATTTCGAGAGTATGTCCATTTACGGAAACAAAAGGGGCTTGATGCAATGGCGATTGTGGAGGGCGCACAAAGGGCCATGCGTGTTTCTCTAAATCGTGAGTATGAGCATCTGGAACAGAACTTATCATTTTTAGCCACGGCAGGCTCAACCAGTCCCTATATTGGGTTGTTTGGTACCGTCTGGGGAATAATGAATGCGTTTCGTAGCCTGGGTGTTTCATCGGCCATCAGTGACGTTGCGCCAGGCATTGCCGAGGCCCTGATTGCGACCGCAATTGGCCTGTTTGCTGCGATTCCAGCGGTGATTGCTTATAATCGTTTTGCCAGTGATCTTGAGCGCGTGATGGCCCGTTATGATAATTTTGTCGAAGAATTTTCAACGGTACTGCAACGCCAGGCAAGAAGTTAAATTAATTTATTAAATTCAGACTACTAAACCCGGATCACCTAAAGAGAACGTTGTTATGCAACAACACCTGAATAAGCGCTTCCAGAAAAAGCAAATGGCTGAAATCAATGTCGTGCCCTATATCGATGTGATGCTGGTTTTACTGGTTATCTTCATGGTGACAACTCCGATGTTAGCCGAAGGGTATAAGGTTAAATTACCTGAGGCCAGCGCGAAACCGGTAAAGAAATCGGAGATAAAACCGGTTGTGGTTTCGGTTGATAGTAAAGGCCGCTTATATGTCAATCTTGGCAATACGCCACACAAATCGGTAAAAGCAAAAACACTGGTTAAAGAAGTTATGGCGCAGCGCAAAAAGCATCCGAAGGTCTTGATATTAATTAAAGGTGACGTTAATGCCGGCTATGGAAAGGTGATCAATGCGATGTCAATTTTAAATAATGGCGGGATTGAGAACTTTAGTTTAATTACAAATCCGACTAATGTTCGTTAGATCAAAATATGTTTACCGGTAAACTGAGCGCCAAATGCTAGAAATTTTTAAAAAGAACCCCCGATTTTTAGTGGGTGCCATTATTGTACATTTATTTTTCCTGGTGTTGTTTGGTATAGGTTTTCATTTTAAATCAAAACAAAGGGCGGCAACTGCAGCGCCCAAGACCGTTGAAGTAACGATGATCGATGAGCGAGCGGTTAAAAAAGAGCTGGACAAGATAAAAAAACAGCAACAGCGCAAAAAGGATTTAGAAAAAAAACGTAAGGACGATAAAAAAAAGCTAAAACAGAAACAACAAAAACGCCTGGCCGAGCAGAAAAAAGAAAAACAACGCATAGCATTGCTTGAAAAAAAAGAACAGCAAAAGAAACGTAAAGAAAAAAAAGAGCGTGAACGCAAGGCAAAAGAAGAGAAGCAAGATCGAGCACAAAAAGAAAAAGAATTAAAAGCAAAAATGCTTGCAGAAGCTGAGATAATGAAAAAAGAGCAGCAAGCGGTTGCGTTACGACAAGCGGAACTAAAGAAGCGTCAGACTATCATAGATAAATATATGAACCTGATCGAGTTAAAAGTATATCAGCACTGGATTAAACCCCGGGCGGTGAGCAAAGGACTGGTTAGTGAATTGCGTGTTAAGCTGTATCCAAATGGAGATGTGATGGATGTGGAGTTATCGAAGAGCAGTGGTGATGCGATATATGACAAGTCTGTGCAGGCGGCCGTTAAAAGCGCTTCACCATTACCCTTGCCACCGGCTGAAGAAGATTTGTTTAAAACCTTCAGGGAATTACGATTACCTATGAGAGCGGATAAAAAAACCTGACATGATCATAAAAAAGATAAAACTGAATTTCATCCTGGTAATACTGAGTTTGTTAACAATTAGTTCTCCTGCGCGGGCTGAACTGACTATTGATATTACCTTATGGCTGGATAATGCGACCCGGATTGCGGTAATACCGTTTGAATGGCGTGGCCCCGGCAAGCACCCGCTTAAAATGACCGATGTCATTAGTGCTGATTTGAAGCGCAGTGGTAAATTCGCACCGATGAAAGTGGCTGACATGATCGAAACACCTCACTCTTCGAGTGAGGTTAATTATGCGAGCTGGCGTAATTCTAAAATGAAATACATGGTGATCGGAAAAATTAAGAATCTTGGGCGTGGCAATTATCAGGTTCAGTTTCAGTTGCTGGATGTTGAGAAAGGAACCCAGATGACCGGGCACAGTTTCCAGGCAAAACAAAAACAGTTACGACGCTTATCCCATCATATTAGTGACCTTATCTATGAGGCGATTATCGGGGAACGTGGAGCCTTTGATACATATCTGGCTTACATCACAGTAACCAAAGATCGAAAAGGGCAAAATCGCTACCGTTTAGCTATTTCAGATTCAGATGGTTACAATGAGCAGATATTATTTGAATCCAGTATGCCCATTGTGCGTCCTGCCTGGTCCCCCGATGGTAAAAAATTAGCTTATGTCTCCTATGCGACTGGGCGGCCACAGATTTATGTGCAAAATATTTTTAACCGGCATACACAACGGTTGACGGATTTTAAGGGATCTAATCTGTCGCCTGCCTGGTCCCCGGATGGACGTCGCATGGCGATGTCTTTATCGAAAGATGGTAATGCCGAGATCTATATCATGGATTTAAAGACACGGCGCCTGCACCGTGTGACGCGTAGTTATGGTGTTGATATTGAGCCAGCCTGGTTTCCTGATGGACGCAGCCTGGTTTTCACCTCTGATCGGGGTGGTAAGCCGCAAATTTACCGGCAGTCTGTTGATGCACGTGGTGGCGTCGGCCGAGCACAACGGCTCACGTTTGACGGAAAGGAAAATTTACGCGCCTCGGTATCGCCGGACGGAAAACGGATAACTATCGTGCACAATATCGGCGGGCAATATCGGATTGCGGTGCTGGATCTGGAATCGGATCAATTGTCGATTTTAACCGATGGGCGATTTGATGAATCTCCAGGTTTCGCTCCTAATGGCAGCATGTTAATTTATGCTGGACAAGCGAAGGGTCGGGGAGTGTTGGCTGCCATTTCATCAGATGGACGGGCCAGCCACAAACTGAGGTTACAACAAGGTGATGTGCGGGAGCCCGCATGGTCGCCCTATAAACAAGATTAAAACTCATAACAAATGAATTGAAGGAGTATCATCATGGTAATACGGAATAAACTACTTATTATTGGTTTACTGGCATCATTTGGCGTTGCCTGTAGCTCAACAACTGAGCAATCCTCAGGCGATGCAGGAGGACAACAGGACGCCTCAACAGAGACGCGTGATAGCGCGCAAGATCAAGGTGCTATTAACAGCAATCCATTTGATGATCCGTCTAATCCATTATCAAGTCGAGTCGTTTATTTTGGCTTTGATAGCGACAGCATTAAGCCTGAAGATCGTGATATCATCATTGCGCATGCCCAATACCTGTCATCAAATTCAGGAGAGAAAGTGGTTTTAGAGGGACATGCAGACGAGCGTGGCACCCGAGAATATAATATTGCCCTGGGTGAACGTCGTGCGAATGCCGTCAAGCAACTTATGACCTTACAAGGTGTTGCCAGCTCTCAAATCGATGTGGTTAGCTTTGGTGAAGAACGCCCTATAGCAATCGGACATGATGAGTCTGCCTGGAGCCAGAATCGTCGAGTTGAGATTCTGTATCCTAGCCATTAATAGAAGACTATTAAGTTATTAAATAAATATTAAAGTTATTAAATTATGAAACAGATTCTTTTGCCGGTATGTTTACTGTGTGTGCTACTTGTTGATGTTCAACTCGTCTTTGCTCGTGATGTTCAACTACGTTCACGTCCGAGTGATTCAACTTCGACTCAAAGTCAGAGTTCGAGTAACCAACAGTCAAATAGCACTCGTAAACTATCGGCAGAAGAGCGATTGCAACGTCTTGAACGCATACTGGAAAGTCAGGGCCTGGTGGACATGCTGGTCAAGATTGAGAACCTTCAATCTGAGTTGCAAATTTTGCGAGGTGAGCTGGAGCTGCATACCCATCAACTTGATGAGATTAAGCAAAGACAACGCGATCTCTACGTTGATATTGACCGGCGCCTGCTCCGGCTCGAACGTAACGGTCCGGGCCCTGGTTCATCGGGTGCAACGGGTTCGACTGCTGGGGCAACCAGTGCTACGGCTACCGTGGGTGCTGTAACAAGCTCAACAGCAACCAACACCAAACCCTCAACGACTACTGGAAGTAGTACGGATTTCGCTGCTGAACAAAAGGCCTATCAAAAGGCTTTTGATTTACTCCGCGAACTTCGCTATGAACAGGCGGTAACGGCCTTTAATGGTTTCATTACTCAATTTCCACAAGGTCGCTATGCGCACATTGCACAGTACTGGATTGGTGAAGCTAATTATGCCCAGCGTAATTTCAAACAGGCGATAATTGATTATCAAAAGTTGATCGATAATTATCCAAATAGTCCCAAGTTAGCTGAAGCCATGCTCAAGATTGGTTATAGCCAGTATGAACTAAAAAAGTTCAAACAGGCCGAGACAACATTAAAACAATTAACCAAAAATTATCCTGGTACCACTGAAGCTGGGCAGGCGACAAATCTGATCCAGAAAATTCGCTTAAAACGTTAAATCTTCAAAATTTAATAAATCTTTCGCAATTAACAGCGGTTAAAGAACGCGCTATTATAACGCTGTGAACACGCTATCCACTAAAACATCAGACCGCTTACGCATCACTGAAATATTCTATTCGGTGCAAGGTGAATCTCGCACAATTGGTTTGCCAACAATATTTATTCGTTTAACCGGATGTCCTCTGCGTTGCCAATACTGCGATACAGAATATGCTTTCCAGGGCGGACAGTGGCTGAGTTTTGATGAAATTATCGTTCAGCTCAAAAAATACAACACGCCTCACGTTACCGTAACAGGAGGGGAGCCATTAGCTCAAAAGTCCTGTTATGAATTTTTACGTCTACTGTGTGAGTCAGGTTACCAGGTTTCTCTGGAGACCAGTGGCGCTATTGATATCGCACCGGTGGATGCTCGTGTTAGTCGAGTAGTCGACATCAAGACCCCGGATTCTGCTGAACAGGAAAAAAACAGAATAGAAAACCTGGATTATCTATCTGCACATGATCAACTTAAATTTGTAATTTGCAGTCATGACGATTATTTATGGTCGGTGAATTTTTTAAACCAGCATACAATTCAAACTGGCTGTGAGATTATTTTTTCACCGAGTTTTCAGCAAGTCAGCTTAAAACAATTAACCGAATGGGTGCTGGAAGATCAAATAAACGTGCGCGTACAATGTCAGTTGCATAAATTAATCTGGGGTGAGCAACCGGGTCATTAGCCGGTATATTTAATTATGGATCAGAATACCAGAAAAGCCGTGGTACTCGTTTCCGGAGGACTGGATTCGGCGACCGTGCTCGCAATAGCAAAACAGGCCGGTCACGAATGTTATGCATTAAGCTTTGACTATGGTCAACGCCATCGAAGTGAGCTATTAGCGGCGAAGCAGGTGGCTGAACATCAGGGGGCCATCGCGCACCGTATCTTTGTACTGGATTTGGCTCAGTTTGGGGGATCGGCCTTAACCGATAGCGCCATTGCAGTACCAACGCATCATCAAGAAGGCATTCCTGTTACCTATGTCCCGGCTCGTAATACCGTATTTTTATCGATCGCACTTGCCTGGGCAGAAGTACTGGGTGCCTATGATATCTTTATTGGTGTGAATGCCATCGATTACTCTGGGTATCCGGATTGTCGCCCGGAATATATTGAGGCCTACCAACGCATGGCGACACTGGCGACTAAAACTGGCGTAGAAGGGCAGCGCATCCAGATTAGTACCCCGTTGCTGCATCTGAGTAAAGCCGAGATCATTCAGCGCGGAATGGGTCTGGGGGTTGACTTTGGTCTTACCTTATCTTGCTACAATCCTGACGAGCAGGGTTTGGCCTGTGGGCAGTGTGATAGTTGTCGTTTGCGCAAAGAAGGCTTCACTGAATCGGGTATAGTGGATCCGACAAAATACGTAAGTAATTGATATTTTTCCAGATAATCTTAATTTTCATCAAAATTCTGTCATCCAGCCCCTGTCATCGGGTATAATCGCGCAAATTTTTTAGTCAGCTGGATTCGTTTGGGGATTGGGCAGACTGGTTTGTACTAAATAATTATTTTTGAGGTGTGTTGTTATGACGTTTGCAGATTTTGCCAGTGCGCAGTCTTTTTATATTTGGTCAATTTTTCTCCTCTCGGTCGCTCTGGGCGTTATCGTGAATAAAACAAATTTTTGCACCATGGGCGCCGTGTCCGATCTGGTGAACATGGGTGATAAGGGGCGGTTAAGGGCGTGGATATTAGCTGCAACAGTGGCCATGATTGGCGTCAGTATTCTCGAATACTTTATGGTGTTTGATCTGACCAGCACCCTGCCTCCTTACCGTGGCGTTAGCAATCAGGACTTATTGTATGCCTTTCCCTGGGGCCGCTTTGTATTTGGCGGTATTTTGTTCGGGATTGGTATGACCCTGGGCAGCGGCTGCGGAAACAAGACACTGATTCGAATTGGCGGTGGCAACATCAAGTCAATTTTCGTGTTGGTGACCATTGCCGTGATTGCTTATTATATGGTCGATCCATTCAAAGAACTGGAAGCCAACTGGTATCAGACCTATTTCCAGCCCTGGTTAGACGAAGCTAGCTTCATGCTGAAAACACAAAGTGATTTAGGCAGCATTGCAGCCGGTTTTTCAGAAAATGGCTCTGCTACCACCATGCGTTTAATTATCGGCCTTATTGTGGGTGTGATCGCGTTATTCTTTGTTTTCCGCGCCGCGGATTTCCGCAGCAGTTTTGATAATGTGCTGGCAGGCGTCTCGATTGGTTTGATTGTACTTGCGGCCTGGTACATTACGGCAAATATCACGATCGACCTGGATGGTGAAAAAATAGGCATTCGTGAATTTGTTACTGAACAGTGGGAAATCGAGATGGATGACGATACGCCAAAACCGAAAAATGCCGCAACCAATCTGAATACCACCAGTTACACCTTTATCAGCCCAATGGGGCAAACGGCCGGCTACACCAAAGCAGGGTTTAGTAAGAGTTATCTGAGCTTTGGTGTGATTATCGTGCTCGGGGTTATCTTAGGCTCGTTCCTGTGGTCTCTCCTCTCCAGGAGCTTCCGTATTGAGTGGTTTGTATCCTTTAAAGACTTTGTCTTCCATGCCATTGGCGGCATTCTGATGGGGTTTGGTGGCGTGCTTGCCATGGGTTGTACAGTAGGGCAGGCCATTACCGGCGTATCAACCCTGGCGCTGGGCTCCTTTCTGGTGTTCATTAGCATAGTCTTTGGCAGTGCATTAACCATGAAGATTCAGTATTACAAGCTGGTTTATGAAGATGAAGCCAATTTCTTCAAGGCCTTCATCACCGCATTAGTTGACATGAAATTATTACCTGGCGCATTTCGCCAACTTGATGCGGTATAAAAATTAAGTTTTTCATTTTACTGGGCTTGCCATTTTGGGTAAGTCCGGTAGAATGCGCGCTTCGCAAAAATAGCTTAAAAAGTGGGGCCGTTAGCTCAGTCGGTAGAGCAGTTGGCTTTTAACCAATTGGTCGAAGGTTCAAATCCTTCACGGCCCACCATATTTTTTCTACAGTCTCGAACTTCTGATTCGATACGATTATTCCAGTTCCACGTTAGGATTTGAACCTTCCCTGATATACGCCCGGCTCATCGCCAGACGCGTAATGAACTGTAGGGCATTCGGTTTCATTACGTCCATTCACGGCCCACCATATTTTTTCTACAGTCTCGAACTTCTGATTCGATACGATTATTCCAGTTCCACGTCAGGATTTGAACCTTTCCTGATATACGCCCGGCTCGAAAAAAGGGGGTCAGAGACGTATTTTTTAGGGGCCTGTTACAGGTCCCTAAAAAATACGTCTCTGACCCCCTTTTTTCCTGAGTCGAGAGGTTCTAACATCTTGTTTTATTAAGCATTATTTATAGTGTTTTGTCTTTTTTGTGGTTAAAGATACTGCTGTCATTGCCGTTATTTATCAGAGGATCTCGATCAATTGGCCGATTTTGGCTTTAACTTTTGAGTTGCCATAACAATGTATCTTGCTGTTGTGCATAGTCGTTATGGCATAGTTAATTCAAGGAGTCAGTGATGGCAATAACAGTAAGCAAAAGTGATGACGGCAATACGGTGACAGTGAAATTGCCCAACGAATTTGATTTTCGCGCACATAAAGAATTCAGGGACACACATAAAAATCCAGGGACAAAGGCCAAGTATATATTAGATTTTTCACTGACTGAACACATGGACAGTTCGGCATTAGGCATGTTGCTGTTAATGCGAGAAGAACTTGGTAATGATAACGCAAAGGTTCGATTGATAAACTGTCGTGACAACATAAAATCCCTGCTTGAAATGGCCAGCTTTCATCAGTTATTTGATGTTGCGTAATATATGCCCATTGCGAGAAAAATTAACGATCAACAACATCTATTTTCAGTTGACGATTCAGTAAATAAACGCGCCTTGATAGTGGATGATGATGCGGTGAATCGAATGATTCTGGAAGGGATGTTATCGAACAGTGGTTTTGATGTCATTTCAGCTGAAGACGGACAACAAGCCATTCAAAAATTCATCGATCACGGTCCCTGTGTAATTTTGATGGACATTGTGATGCCTGTACTGGATGGTTATCAGGCAACTGAAAAAATCAAGCAACTGGCTGGGGAACGCTTCGTACCGATCATATTCCTGACGTCGGTTACTAATGAGGATGAACTGGCGAAATGCGTGAAAGTGGGTGGAGATGATTTTCTAACCAAGCCTTATAGTCAGGTTATTTTATTGGCTAAAATAGAGGCGCTTACGCGATTAAGCCAGTTGTATCGAACCATACAGGATCAACGTGATGAGATAGATGTACATAACGAACATATGCTCTGTGAACAAAAGGTAGCTAAAAAGATATTTTCGAATGTCGTGCATGAAGGCTGTCTGGATATGTCTATTATAAAGTATATGCTTTCGCCATTATCTATATTCAATGGCGATATTTTACTTGCGGCAAGAACGCCATCCGGTGGATTAAACGTATTATTAGGTGATGCGACGGGGCATGGGTTACCTGCTGCGATAGGAGCAGTACCGGTATCCGATCTTTTTTATAATTTGACTGAAAATGGTGCAACGGTTGATGAGATCGTGCTTGAGCTTAATTCAAAATTAAAGGCAATATTACCACCTGAATTTTTCTTTTGTGCCTGTGTATTAAATATATCCAATGATTTTCGTTTGTTGACATTATGGCATGGCGGATTACCCGAGGTGTTAATTTATTCTGCCGAAGATAAAAATCTAAGCCATGTAATTAGATCAACTAATTTTCCGTTAGGTGTTGTCGATAATAAATCACTAAAAACCGATCTGCATATTTTTGATTTAGACAAAGGCGATAGAATTTATCTTTATTCTGACGGAATAACGGAAGCGAAGAACATAAAAAATGAACAGTTTACCGATGAGCGTCTACTGGCATGCTTTAATGAAAGCAAACCGGCTGATGAGATGTTTGATCATGTGTTATCGCGGGTGAATGCGTTCCGTGGAGAGCAGGAACAATCCGATGATCTAACTTTTCTGGAAATAAATGCTGATGTTGATGAAGCTGTACAAGTTATTGAATCTGAACCGACGGCTGCTACCTTGCCGTATCCCCGAGATTGGGGGATGAGCATGAATTTAACGAAACAGGATTTTATCGAGACCAACCCAGTTTCTGTTTTGACAAAATTTACAACGCAAGTTGATGGCTTGATGCAGCACAGAGAAAATATATTCGTTATTTTATCCGAGTTGTATAACAATGCTCTCGATCATGGGGTGCTTGATCTTGATTCAACGGTCAAAACCGAGAAGGATGGTTTTACTAAATTTCTGATGATGCGGCATGAAAAATTGTTAGAGCTGGATGATCATGGTTATATCAATATTACGCTTGAGCATACTCCAACCGCTGAGGGGGGAGAATTAATAATCCGCGTAGAGGACAGCGGTAATGGATTTGATTTTTCTGCAATGGGTACCGATATGGGTTTAAATCTGGGTTTTTCTAGTCGAGGTTATCCATTATTAAAATCTTTATGTAAAGAGTATCGTTATACCGGAGTTGGGAACATTGCGATTGCAACTTACGAATGGTTTAAAAATAGAAAGGGTGGAGAGGCTTAGATCCTTTCTACAATAAGATTAAGGATTCCATCAAATTTCAGACAGCAGAAAATAATTTAGTTGTAAGTTGGACAGTCAAAAAAAAGCCCGGGTAACCCCGGGCTTTCTTGTATTGACGAGTAAAGATTACTGTCTAATACCAGGTGCATTAACTTTAATACCATTACTCATATAAGTATGATAATACTCTAATGCAACGTACTCTGGGTGTTGCTTGCCTTTTGCTTTTAATGGTTTGGCACGAACTTGCTTATTACAACCACCGTAACGGCGCTGAATAGTACCAAAGCCTGCTAGCGCAGGGTTACCGCCACCTTTAAATTCCCATTTTTTACGATATACAGGGAAGTGGGTGACCTGACCCAGTCCAGGGCTTAACAAGTTACCACGAGCCATACTACCTGAGTAATACATATGGCAGTCGGCGCATGACATGTTAAGTTGGCCACGCTTTGCGTAGAAATGGCGTTTACCACGATTGTAGATAGCCAGGGCACGATCATCGCTAGGTACAACGACGTTCAGTTTTTTGCCGCGCGAAGTCCAGCCCATGTAAGCAGAAATAGCGGCAAGTTTGCCTTTCTTATATTTAATCTTGGCTTTTTTGGTATCCACACCGTTTTTCTTCAGACAGGTCATGATGTCTGCTTCCAGAGTGTGAAGTTTACCGGTTTTCTTGTTGAACCAGGGGTAATTCTGGCGAATACCGATACCACCATTCTTGAAGCATTTACCAATATTGTACTTCTCGAACAGTTCTTTACCAATTTCAACGCCAGGTTCGTATGGAGGAAATTCTTCCATCGCTTCCCATTCAATGCGTCGACCTTTATCAATGGCGTATATGCCATTGGCAAAGTCCTGCAGTTTAACCCCGGGGAATTTCTTAAAGTAATATGACCGGAATTTCTTCAGGTCGTCTTGCGGACTGGCCATAGTCATGACCGGTGCAAGTCCCATTAGGGCTATGATTGTTGTAATCACTAGCTTCTTCATTTTCGTAACTCCTATCATCCGGAAGATCGATTAAATTCTTACTTGATTTTGGTCGAAGCAGAATCTTTACCGCCCTTATTGTCTACCCAGCTCAGCTCGATGGCGTCGCCTGCTTTCGCACCCGTCAGAATGACTGAGACATAAGGATTTTTAGAGACCGCCGG
>UOFR01000078.1_pt1 | contig 71621 bp, 76 predicted proteins | sample 1988501 | NCBI WGS metagenome assembly UOFR01 (sample SAMEA4712194, study PRJEB27164) | hydrothermal vent metagenome | biome: marine basaltic hydrothermal vent biome; feature: marine hydrothermal vent; material: mineral | place: Pacific Ocean | collected 2011-06-14/2011-07-23 | depth 1689 m | reverse complement strand
TTTATTGGCTTGTTGTCTCTGAATGTTGATATAACCATTTCTGCAATTATTGCCGGTGCAGGTATATTTATTTTACGTCTGTTAGCGATATATTTTGATATAAGTCTGCCAAGATTCCGTTTTAAATCTTGATTATAAATGGAGTCGGTGACCCATAAGAATCACTCTAATGATATATCCTGTGAATAAAGATAATTCACCTACAGACAAAAATTCAAAACGTATTTTTTTTGCATTATGGCCCAAACAGAGGGCGGCCAGTTTTGTGTTGAGCCTAACCCTCAACACGACCGCCCTGACTAAACGTTACTGAATCTGGCTATGATGCTGATTGGAAGCCAACCACCATGCCTAAACTACGTCAGCAAGGGCAACGCTTGCCAGGGCCATCAGGCTCACCAACATTATTGAGGTAGCCAGCACTGATGTTAAAATCAACACCCTTTCTATAAAAACAGAAGGTTTTGTCCATACGATTTTCGGATTCTCATTTATCTGCTGCATTATTTTCCCCTTATTTTTTTGTTGACGGCATGTAAATTGCCGACTCAATCAGTAAGGCGCCAAAACTGAGTATATTCCCTCATCGAATGCGAAAAACACACACATATTTTTAAATTGGGATTTAGGGGTTGAACCGGAGAAAGTAAAAGAAATATATACGAGGCGCAGGTTTAAAAAGACCTGTTTAACGCCCCTTAGTAAAAGTCACAGGCAAACATGGATCATTAATCAGAAACCTTATCTACCCTCATCCTCCGACGACACGGACGGCGTTTTGATTATAAAAACGTAATAATAACAAGCGATATTGATCAACAGCACGATAAGACCAAACACCATCTGCATGGTGCGGGTCAAATCCTCCGGGTAGAGTATCGGCATGATGTAGCGCATAACAAAATCCCCATCGTACATTTCAAGTCCGGCCTGGGCGCGTAATGCGTTTTCATAGGGCGTCAAGGGACAAATCCAGCCTGTGAATTCAACCACCACACCCCATACCACACTGGGCAGATGTAACCAGACGAGCTTTTTCCACCATATCAACAGGATACCGCCGAGTACGACAAACAGCACAAAGGCAAAATGTATAATGACAATTGAATCAGCGGCTATCGCTGACCAGTTAATCGAGGATTCCATAACCCTGGCTTTCTCATATTGATTAATAGCAGCATAACCAGATCGTTCATTACTTGCCATTGTTCAGCATAAACATGATATGAGATATTTCGGGGGAGAGTAGGTTTGTTACTGGTTTTAGCTTGCGCACGGCTATACACCAACCTGGCAATAGTCGGTTACAGTTTGGATTTATCCCGAACCATAATATTTGTTCGGTGCGTGCTTTCGGTGGGGTGTCTTGTGTCACCGGTAGAGCGTGGCTGGCTCCAGAATAATCATAGTCACCAATTTAGCTATATCCGCCTGATTTTATATTTTGAACTCCGTCATTATCATCAAAAAACATCCAGAGTAATTTTGCTACCATCTCTGGAGCGATGACCGTATGCCGGTTATTGCTGTCTTGCAAACCTTTACGTAATTCTGTTCGTGTTGATGCATTACCGGTTAGATCAAAGATAATATCAATCTCTTCACCCATGTTGATAACACCTGAGGCATCATCGAAAAAGGGTACTTTATTTTGTTGAAAACCCAGGGCGACGGCGGATTCACGATCGTGATGGGCTACCGCTGAAATTTCAATGGGTTTACCGCCTTCCTGGATCATTTCTAGAAAAGCTTCCGCAAAATCCTGACCTACATTACCTAAGCCCAGTAATGCTATTTTTATTTTGGCGCTCATTTTTAACTCCTTGAAATTCCTATGTAATGAGTCTTATCGGACGGTGGGATATATACTTAATATATAAGGTGGATTTTTGGCATAAATACCAATGGGAACCGGCTATATGCTCAGTTTAGGAATAGAATTTTAGTTATGGGTTGTGAAGGAGATAACACCAGGAAGGGAAACTTTAGCAATGAATCGAAAATCACATCGATTACTTGGTCAAAATTAATTTATCCTGACGGGTGATGCGTAGCCGGTAGGCATGACCTGCGTGTTCGATCATAATTTCCTGCTGACCACAAAAGAGGGTCTGGCTGTCATAGCGTTTAGTGGCAGATTTGCTGGGTGATGACGATTTTCCGGATGATAGTTCTTCTCGTTGTTTCATTGCTACTGCCTTCATGCCAATAAATATTAATAATATCATGTGGTTAGATGCTTTGTGCCACACTTTCGTAGCTAAATAATACCAGTTTACAACTCGAAGTCAATGCGAATGCGAATGATTACTATTTACATTAGCATTTGTTTTATGCATAATCCTTTCAGCCAGCCAAAATACCCACATTGTCACTACGTTGGACAGTAGCCAGCCAAGTCTTTATTGCCTCAGCTCTAGCCATAAAAAGCCATAGCCAGGGTGATTTTATCTATATCTGGAAACTGATTAACGAGGTTATAAAAAGTGAAAACACAGCCAAATTTAATACGCGGCATCTTTGCCGTCGCATCCTTAAGCATCGCTTTACCCGCCGGTGCCGCGGATGAAGATTCTAAAAAAGATCGAGCTGCCAACATACTGGATAAAGTATTGGTGATTGGTAATCCGGCCAATATTGAGGAGCTGCCCGGTTCGGCTTATTCGATTACCCGGGAGGATATCCGCGAGCAAAACTATGACGATATAAATCAGGTACTACGCAAAGTGCCAGGGGTTTATGTGCGTCAGGAGGACGGTTTTGGTCTGTTCTCCAATATCAGTCTGCGCGGTGTGGACACCACTCGCAGTGCTAAGGTGACGGTGATGGAAGACGGTGTGCTGACCGCACCCGCGCCATATTCTGCCCCGGCGGCCTATTATACTCCCACCATCGGTCGCATGAGTGGTATGGAGATCCTCAAGGGTTCCAGCCAGGTCAAATATGGGCCGCAAACCACCGGCGGCGTGATCAATTATCTGTCTACGCCAATCCCGTTAAAGGAAACGGCTTACCTGAAATCATCTTATGGCAGCTTTGGGGATTTGCGTACTCATGCCTATCTCGGCAATACGTTTGACACCAGTGCGGGCCAATTCGGTTTTCTGGTGGAAGGTTATTTTCGTCAGAATCAGGGGTTCAAGAAGATTGATGAAACGCCAGACTTTCGTGATGGCAGCAATACCGGCTTTACTAAATCCGATCCGATGATCAAACTCGCCTGGGAACCCAACACCGACATCTATCAGCGGTTCGAACTGAAGTACGGCACCTCCGAGCTGGATGCCAACGAGACCTACCTGGGTTTAAGCGAGGCAGACTTTGCCACCGATCCGTTCCGACGCTATTCGGCCACCCGGTTTGACAACATCAAGAGCCTGCAAAAACGCAGTTACCTGCGTTATGTCGTGGCACCGACTGATGATCTGGATATCATCACCACGTTATACAACAACGACTTCTCGCGTAACTGGTACAAGCTGAAGGATCTGCGCAACGTCAATGGCAATACGATCCGGCTTTCGACTGCGCTGGCCGGCGCGCAAAATGGAGAAGGACTGGCCTGTCTGACCGGCGACCTGGCCTGTACGCTGCGGATTCGCGCCAATAACCGGGAGTACAATTCAAGGGGCATCGATACTGTTAGCTATTATCGTTTTGGTTCGGATGATGTCAAACATGAACTCGCGGTTGGTCTGCGCATCAACAAAGATCGAGTGCGCCGTTTCCAGTGGGATGATGATTATAGTCAGCTGGCCAATGGCACCATTGATGGTATGACGTCCGGTACCCCTGGTGGTGCGGGCAATCGTCTGCAAAGTACCAATGCGCTGGCGGTGTTTTTACAGGACACGATTACCGCCGGCGACTGGTCGTTTACCCCGGGCATTCGTTACGAAAAACTGGATCAGATCTTCGAGGATTATAACAATCCAGGTGGATCCGGAACGAATAAAATGAATATGACGGCAGGCAGTCTGGGCGTTACCTACAAATTCAATGATGCCTGGATTGGTTTTGGTAGCGTCAATCGTGGTTTTTCACCACCGAGTCCCAAGAGTGCGGCGGGCGGCATTAAGGAAGAAACCAGTAACGCCTACGAACTTGGCGCACGCTACACCAACCCGAAACAGGCGCTGGCGATCGAAACGGTGGCGTTCTATACCCAGTTTAACGACCTGATCGTGATCGATAATATCGGCGGCACGGGTACGGGTGAGACTGAGAACTTTGGCATGGTCGACAGCGCTGGTCTGGAGTTTTCGCTGCAGTATGATGTCGGTATTGCCAACAACTGGAAATATCGTAACCCCTGGTTCCTGACCGCAACCTATACCAATGCGACGCAGCAAAACAATGCGACCTCGACCGATGCAGAATCCATTTTCAGTTATGGCCGCGCCGGTAACAAGGTGCCGTATATTCCGGAACTGGTCTTGAGTCTGGGTACCGGGATTGAGTCAACACTGTGGGGCAGTTCGATTACGGGCAGTTATGTGAGTGAGACCTACACCAGTGCGAACAATGTGAGTGATCAGGTTAATGGTGCAGGCGATCCCGATGCACGTTTTGGTAAAACTGATGCATATTTTGTTGTTGATGTGTCGGCTTATTACCGGCTTAAGGATGGGGTGAAAATTTTTGGCGGCATCCAGAATCTTTTTGATGAGCGTTACAATGTTTCGCGTCAACCGGATGGCCCACGTCCGGGTATGCCGATGTTTGCTTATGCCGGTATTGAAATGGAATTCTAATCTTATACTTTTTGTTTTATGAGTCGGGTAGCGTGCCAAATGGCACGCTGCCTTTTCTATTTATTGGGCGATGCCTACGAAATTACTGACGTGTCTGCTGCTATAACATTGCCGACGGCACGCACAGAGGTTTTGTAAGTACAGCGGAGTTTTAATTATGTTTAGTTTATTCCAGCAGGGTGGCAACGTAATGTACGTGCTGTTATTTATGTCGATTCTGGCGATGGCGATTATTTTGCTGAAGCTCTATCAGTTTTATCGCAGCGGCCTGCGACAAACGGACTTCGTTGACGATACGCTATCGACGCTGGTGCGAGGCGAGTATGGCTTAGCATTAAAAAATCTACAGCAACAAACCAGTCCGGTTGCGCGGGTCCTGGAAAGTGCCGTGAGCTTTGGCGCTAACCCGGTAATGTCCTGTAATGATGTTGAAGCGGAGGTGGGCCGAATCGGCAGTGCGCAGATACGTAATCTGGAATCCTGGCTGCGTGGTCTGTCTTCGATTGCACACTTAAGTCCGTTGCTGGGTTTGCTGGGTACGGTGACCGGCATGATAGTCGCCTTTATGAATCTTCAGGAAGCCGGCAGTCAGGTCGATCCCTCGATTCTTTCGGGCGGCATCTGGGAAGCGTTACTCACCACCGCATTTGGCCTGACGGTGGCGATTCCGGCGATGGCGGCATTTTATTATCTGGAAGGCGAAGTAGATCATGTGCGGGCGGCGATGAAGGATGCGAGTATCCAGGTATTACGCCACTTCGGCAAGAGCCCGCACGTCGATAGCCGCGACCATGAACGTGTAGAAGATGAAACCCATGGACTTTGAAGGCCGGGCACGCATCCATTCCCATCTGGATATCGCGCCATTGATCGATATTGTTTTCCTGCTGCTGGTATTTTTTATGCTGACCAGCACGTTTATGGTACCGCAGGCGATTGAACTGGAATTGCCGGAATCGAAAAGTGCCAGCGTCACGGACATCACGCCCATTATTGTTTCGCTGAATCAAACTGGCGAACTGGCGCTCAATGGAGAAATTATTGCGCTGGAAAAATTACAGCAGGCACTAAAGCCATTGCTGAGCGATCAGACCGAGTCCGCCATTACTCTGAAAAGCGACGCCCACACCGAAGTGCAGTTGCTGCTTAAAGTGATGGATGAAATCCGTGCCGCCGGAGGCACGAATGTTGGCCTGGCCACCTTGCCAAAGTAACGTGATGACCTTGTCTCGACGACACATTAGTGTGACTTTGTTTATTGCGGTATTGTTGCATATAGGTATCGTCGGCTGGTTTTCACTGCCAACGCCGGAGCCAAAACCCGAACAGATAGCCCCACTGCGTATTAATTTGCTGGCCAGCATTGCTGACACCAGTGTGAATGCTGCACCCGCGACGGTAAAACCACCCACGCCGGTGAAAGAAAAACCGGAGCCTGTTACCAAACAAACACCTGTGCCACCACAACCGGTTGAGCGTCCACGGGTGGAGGCAAAGCCGATGAAGCCCATGCCTGAACCTGAACCAGTGTCCGAGATTATTGAACATGTGGCCAGGCCTGTTGCGGCTCAACCGGTTGCCCCGGCTCTGGATGCCATCGCCACGGCGCGTTATGAACAGTTGCTGGTGGCCTGGCTGGAAAAACATAAAAAGTATCCGTCTCGTGCCAAACGATTACGCATCGAAGGCGAGGGCATGTTGCGCATCCTGATCGACCGTAGCGGACGAACCCGGCAAGTGAGTCTGGAGCAACGCACTGGCAACCGCTTCCTCGATAAAGCCGCACTCGAGATGGCGCGGCGGGCCAACCCTTTTCCGCCGATACCGAGCAACGATCCTCGTCACGAGTTGGAGTTTATTGTGCCGGTGGCATTTGTATTGCGTTAATTTTCGATCATTGGATCGAACAACACAGCTTGATGATGAGGATGGAATAACGATACAAGCCGGGTCGTTTACAGTTCTTTCATCTGTTGCTGTATCAATTCGGCTATCGAGTGAAAGGTCTCTTTGCGATAACTTCCTTTTCGATAAAGTAGGCCGATGCGCCGGCTTGGTTGCGGATCTTTAAAAGGGATGTAGCGAATGCTGTCACGTTTATTGGTGCGTACCGGTACCGCCAGCTTTGGCATCAAGGTCATGCCCATGCCTTCGGCCACCATGTGGCGTAACGTTTCCAGGCTGGTGGCCTGAAAACCCTGTTGTTCGGTAACGCCGGCACTAAAACAAATATCCAATGCCTGGCCGCGTAGACAATGGCCTTCTTCTAACAACAACATCTCGCGCTCTTTGAGCTCAAGCAGGCTGATCTGTTCCTGTTTTGATAGTTTTTCGCTGGTGGGTGCGGCCAGTAAAAACGGTTCAGCGAATAAATCCGTTTCACTGAATTCGTCTGTATCCACCGGCAGCGCGAGTATCAGTAAATCCAGTTTGGCATTGCGTAATTTATCTAACAGGACATGGGTCTGGTGCTCGTGCAACCATAGTTTTAGTTGAGGGTAATGTTTTTTCAACGCCGGCATGATTCGTGGCAATAAATACGGTGCCACGGTCGGGATCAGTCCCACGTACAGTTCACCAGTCATCGGATCCTGATAGCGTTGGGCTATTTCCTTCAGTACTCGCTTTTCGGCGAGGATGCGACGTGCCTGATTGGCCGCAGCCCGCCCGGCCTCAGTCATACTGACCTGCCGATTAGTGCGCTCGACCAGTAAAATACCCAGCTCTTCTTCGAGTTTCTTCAGTTGTCCACTGAGTGTGGGCTGACTGACAAAGCAGCGTTGGGCCGCCTTGTTGAAATGGCCTGCTTCATCGATGGCGATTAGATATTCCAGATCTTTAAAATTCATCGTGGTTATTAATAATAGGTAATAACTATCATAATAGTAGAAATAAACGATTTTACCAATTAAGTGATTTTGCCGACAATAGCCCCATATTCAACAACCCTCTTACCGTCATCAGGAGAAAAAATATGTTAGAAAATCGCGAAGGACAAACTGTACCTAATGTTGTTTTTAAGACACGCAAAGATAGCGAGTTTGTAGATGTTAGCAGCGCCGAGATCTTTGCCGGAAAAACGGTGGTGGTATTCTCATTACCGGGGGCATTTACTCCGACCTGTTCATCCACCCATTTGCCACGTTTTAACGAGCTGGCGGAGGCGTTTAATGACAATGGGGTCGATGACATCGTGTGTATTTCGGTCAACGATGCCTTTGTTATGGATGCCTGGAAGCAGGATCAGGAGGCCGAAAACATCACCGTGATACCCGATGGTAACGGTGATTTCAGCAAAGGCATGGGCATGCTGGTGGACAAGTCCGAGCTTGGTTTTGGCGAACGTTCATGGCGCTATTCAATGCTGGTCAAGGACGGCATCATTGAAAAGATGTTTATTGAGTCGGACGTGCCGGGTGACCCATTTGAAGTCTCGGATGCAGACACCATGTTGAAATTTATCAATCCGGCGGCCCATAAACCTTCGGCGGTGAGCATTCTGACCAAACCTGGTTGTCCATTTTGTATCGGGGCGAAACAACTGCTCCAGCAACAGGGACTCAACTACGATGAAATATCCGTGGGGCAGGGTGCCAGTTTGCGCTCGGTGCGAGCAATTACGGGTAAAGAAACGGTCCCCCAGGTCTTCATTGAAGGCGATTATATTGGTGGATTAGAGGAACTAAGCAAATATTTTAAAACCAGAGGAGACCGGGTTGTCGTGATATAAGCGAAAATGGTGAGCACAGATCATCGAAACATCTGGCAGGCCGTTTGCCAGGCCATCAATATAAGGACAAAAAAAAGGCCTACCTTTGACAGGTAGGCCTTTCTTATTTGTCATCAAGCGTAGGGTTTAAACCGTTACGTTAGATGCCTGTGGGCCCTTGGGACCATCTTCAACTTCATATGTTACTTGCTGACCTTCAGCCAGGGTACGAAACCCTTCGCTGGCGATTGCAGAAAAATGTACGAATACGTCTTTGCTGCCATCTGAAGGAGTGATAAAGCCGAAGCCTTTGGATTCGTTAAACCATTTAACGGTTCCTGTTGCCATAGTATTAATACCTCATTAAATATTCTAAAAAATGTTACAAATCTTACGAGGTATTAAACAGGAAAAACGTACAACAGTATTCTGTTAAAAACCAGGATGATATGTAGCTGGCCGATAGTTTAACTCTTTTTTAACTAAAAACACTATACATGAGAGAGACAAAATGGGTTGTTTTTAGTGATTTTCTACTGATTTCGGGCGAAAATTAGCTGAAATCCACCAGTTAATGCTTAATTTCTGATATACTGTCGCCCAGATTAAACACGACACACATCAGTCTGTGTCCCTTTCGCGGACTTTTTCACGCTGGCCCTCGAAGACGATTTTATTGTTTCCACCTGGACTGTCTCAAGTCATTACTTGGGTAGGCGGTAACTCAAACCCTTAAGGGCAAACTACACATGTCATTTGATTCTCTCGGCCTTTCGGCTGAATTGCTGCGCGCGATTCGCGAGCACGGATACACTCAACCCACCCCTATTCAGACTCAGGCTATCCCGGTTATCCTGGGTGGCCAGGATATTCTGGCTGGTGCCCAGACCGGCACCGGTAAAACCGCTGGTTTTACCTTGCCGATGTTACAACGTTTAAGTCAGTCAACACCTCAAGCTGGGAATTCCAAACATCGTCGTCCTATACGGGCATTGATTTTAACCCCAACACGAGAACTTGCGGCGCAGGTAGCTGAAAGTGTTAAGACGTATTCAGCGCATCTGCCTTTGAACTCTGCGGTTATCTTTGGCGGGGTGAGCATCAACCCGCAAATAAACAAGCTTCGTAAAGGGGTGGATATTCTGGTGGCGACCCCCGGACGCCTGCTTGATCACGTTGGTCAACGCACTGCGGATCTTTCCCAGGTCGAAATTCTGGTATTAGATGAGGCCGATCGCATGCTGGACATGGGCTTTATCAAGGACATTCGCAAGGTACTGGCGCTGTTACCGAAACAACGGCAAAATCTGTTGTTTTCAGCGACCTTTTCCAATGAGATCAAAAAGCTAACCCAGGGTTTGTTGCATAATCCTGTCATGATCGAGGTGGCTCGAGAAAACACCACCGCTGAGCGCATTGAACAGCTTGTGCATCCGGTCGATCGTAAGCGCAAACGTGAATTATTATCGTGGTTGATTGGTTCACAGGAGTGGCGTCAGGTACTGGTGTTTACTCGAACTAAACACGGGGCCAATCGTCTGTCTGAGCAACTTGGCAACGATGGAATCACCGCTGCCGCGATTCACGGCAACAAGAGTCAGGGCGCACGCACCCGCGCATTAGCCGATTTCAAAAACGGTAAAGTACGAGTGTTAGTCGCGACAGATATTGCTGCACGTGGTCTCGACATTGATCAACTACCTCACGTGGTTAATTTTGAATTGCCAAATATTGCTGAAGACTATGTTCACCGCATCGGCCGAACCGGTCGAGCAGGAAATGAAGGCGTGGCAATTTCACTGGTGTGCGTGGATGAACTTGGATTGCTCAGGGATATCGAGCGTTTGATCAAGCGTCAAATTCCAAAGGATATTAAGCCGGGTTATGAACCTGATCCGTCAATAAAGGCCGAACCCATTCAAAAAGGGCGCAAGGGCAATCCGGGGAATTCAAAGCGTGGTAACGGTCATAGTAAACCCTCTTCTAAACGTAGGGGCTCTCAACCGTCAATGCATGCAAACCGAAATAACGGCAATCGTTCTCGATCCAGTTCGGGGCAAGCCAACCAAAGGAGTCGATAGGAATGAGTACAGATGTAAGTACAGCAGAAACTGATGAAACGCCAAAACCCAAAGCTTCAGATAAATATAAAGTAGAAAGTGTTGAAAAAACCGAACCACCTGAAGGCTTACCGGCGGGAAACTGGCATCGTTACATCATTGGGCAAGGCGGCTCCAAGATTGAAGGTTTGAAACCAGGCACATTAAAAGCGGTTACTGAGCATGCACAATCGGTTGCCAGTGATCTAAATGCGCGTGCAGCAGGTGGAAATTCAACCTATGCAGCTCGCAAGCAAAAATAACAACGATGGCATGCAGCCTGTTTATACGGCGAACTTCGAACTCTTCGATCAATTAGCTGAATTATTAATTACATACTAGAACGGTTTTTTATTAAATAAGATGAAATTGTGACCATAATCGGCTAAATGCAAATAGATAAATATGCCATTTATTTCCTATACTTAATAGATAAATATAATTGTATTAAGGTAGTTCTATTCTATGCTGAATAAATTGATTGTTCGATACAACGGCCGAAAGATTGATGAACTCATCATCAGTCGTGAGCTCTTTAAAATTGGCCGTAAACTGGATAATGATCTACGTCTGGAAGACACTACCGTTAGCAGCCATCATGCCAAAATTTCAATGAAACAGGGCGGCTTATATCTTCAGGATTGTGATAGCACCAACGGCACCATCGTTAATGGTTCGATCGTTAGCGACAAAATGCTGGTTGATGGCGACGTTGTGGTTATAGGAAAATATTCAATTACGATTGAAGAAATTGATCATGAGCCGGAGACGATGGAATTTGATCCGACCATGCAAATCGGCAAAAAAGAACTTGACAATGTATTAAGTCGATTAGAGAACGCGCACATTACCCACTCTGAGAGTTCCATCTCAATAGATAAGAAAACCCTCAACTGGATAGCGCAAGATGCCAACGGTGTCTGGTGGGGATTTGAAAATAAGCCGGTACCGGGAATAAACGGCTGGATTGATGGTCTTGATGGGACAAAAATTTTGTTGAAACAGGATATCGTTCAAAACGAGCAATGGCGTGATACGTTACAAAGATTAGCTTAAAAAAAGGGGGCCAGCGGGCCCCCAAAATAATCGCCAGAGGCAATTCAGGTTTTACTTCGAGTTTATAACCATTAACCGTTACTTACAGACGCCAGGATGAGCTTGGGTCATCGTCAGGCTTAATGTCAGTAATATGATTCTGTAAAAAACTGTGTGCCAGGTTACGATCAACAAAGGGTCCATGTACGCCTTCACGTGTATAAATGAACCATCCTTCTGTCATAACATGAAAATATCGATCCGGGTTACCGCGATGATTTTCGCCTGCGCGGGGGGGTAAATTGTCTGATAAATTGTTCATTGAGCATTCCATTCGCATATATTGCGTTTCAGTTTCTAAATAATAGTGCTTATTTTTGATTCTGTCTGTCAGGTGATGCTGAAGTAAACGTAGGCATTTTCCTACAGGGTTAAAACTAAATGGATGTTTCGGGCCGTTTAAATGAGTTTTTCGTAAGAGACTGAATATTAAAGAAAAATGGCGTCCTCGACAGGACTCGAACCTGTAATCTATCCCTTAGGAGGGGATTGCATTATCCAGTTATGCAACGAGGACTGAAGGGTATTCGGATAAGCCCGAATATTACCACCTTCACAGGCTGGCTCATAACTTTACGGCAGATGTTGAGATTAGTAACTGACGGTGCGGCGTTGATTACGATCGAGCATCGCTACAATACGTTCGAGATGAGTTTGCTGGTTGGGTTGTATTTCAAGAAAGCGGCTGCCAATGAGCGCATAACCTTTATCCGGATAGGCACGTACGCTGCGAACTTCAATATCACAGGTAATTTCATTGCGCCCAGGTAAATTAAGCGTGGCCGAATAAATGGCCTGTTCAGCCTGGAAGTTGATCGAATCAGAATAATCTAATCGTGAACAAAATCCACTGGCCGATAAATCGACTATGTCGCCAACAACATGATGTTTAAGTGGTACGGGCAAGGATATGGCGAGCTTTTGATCACCATTCACATGGGCTCGATAGTGGCGACGACGTTGTTGATACAGCATGCTTGTAGGTAATACCAGGCGATACATGGCAATGCTGTTATCGTTTTCAATGCCGGATACCTGGGTCTGAAACTGAATTCGTACTCCTTCAAGACGTCCATCGACATGGACGAGCGTACCCTTTCTTATTTTTTTATGTCCTTCTGGTGAATTGAGCTCATCCAAATAGAATTCACGACTGTCATTTTTAGCATCGAGGATAATGCTGTTGTATTCGAGGCTGTCTTTACCAATTTTTACTTTGACCAATGAACGCGAGGCCTGTAATCGATGTAACAGGTTTACTATATGGGGCGTGTACGAGATCGTTTGTCTGGATTTTAACGAATCAGTCATTATCAATTAAACTTTTGCAATGATGTTATGGCCAAATTTATTTTCCTGCATACCTTTGTTAGAATACTCATCCTGCCCACCATCAGTCCCGCGTAATACGGATAGCGCATCCTGGGTGAAACGTTGTTGATGGGCAACCATGATGCCATTTATCTGGTTTTGGGTTGTACACTTCTGGCCTATATAGGTAATGCGTTTCCAGCGTTTGGCAATTTGTTGCTGAATCGTTGAGGGCTGAGTTTTGAGCCATTGCCCCAGACTTTTTTTGTCAGGCTGGATATTTAGGTTTGCACATATAGCCATTCGATTTTGTTCGGCTGCTTCTATTTTCTGAGTTAAACTTGTTTTTTGCTGGGCGAGTGTGACCAGATTATCCAGCTGCTTATCGGTGAGCGCAGCCTGTTCCTGGAGTAAAATCGTGTGGAGTTCTGACAGGCAGGTATCCAACGTGGTCAGGCTGTTTACCAGTAAATTAATTGATTCTTGCTGGCTCATGCTCGGTTATCATGTGGCTAGAAATCAGCTTCAAAGTCCATCATTTTATCGGCGACGCGGTCAGCATCAACTTTGTATTCACCTCGCGAAATAGCATCACGTATCTCGTTAATATGAGATTGATCAACTTCAGATTGAGATGCAAGTTTTTGTTCCAGTGATCTTAAACGCCCAGCCATGTCCGTAATCTGGACCGAATCACCTGATGTCGATGAGTGACCACTGGACGTGCTTGAGCCACCCTCACTTTTAACCGACGATACCTGACGATCACTTGAGTGCTGACTCCGGCCGGAATTTATCCCGCTTATATCATGAGGCATGAAACTAGACTCCTAACGCATTTTGCCGTAATTGTTAGCGGCGTATTTATGAAAAGCTTTAGTGATAAAATTTCATGTCATTGAAATTACTCACATTTTAACTCTAACGGTAGAGCGTGCAACGACTTCTCCCGATAATTTTCGGCCACTACGATTATTCACAATACGAATGACCTGACCATGCTGACCATCCATCAAGGCCTTGCCCGAGGTACGAATTTTAAGACCATTACCTTCTGCGATAATGGTAATCATTTCACCGCGGGTAACTAATAATCGTGGTTTAACCATCTGAGCGGTAATTACCGCGGTATTCCTTATAGGCCGCTTAGCGACCATTCCGATCAGGTTTTTCATGTCAGTGTATACACCGGCATGATAGCGCCCAACGTCATGGCGTTCATATATCAAGTGATTTTTCGTTATCATTTCCCCTCTTGGTATGGGGTGTTTAGCGACAAGAATATCCGTGTAGGCATACACATGAACCGGTAGGCGGACTCGCCAACTCGGATTTTCACATCGAACCCCAATACTGGTCGGACCAATTGGTGTTCTATTCCCGGTAGTAAAAACCTTAAGTTCTGTCTGGCATTTTTTAAGTCGTAAGCGTTTATCAAGGCGCCCAAATTTTAATGTTAATTCGTATTTATCCGCCAGGTTATCGTTGATATAGTGTTTTACAGCGGTCTGTAATGAACGGTGTTCCTGTAAAACCGTGCTGGCAAGCGTATTACCCGTGATATACAGGGCAAAAGTGGCCATTAATATGACAGTAAGCCAATATTTACACGTCGCAAAAAGGTTGTTTACGTTTCGATTCATAACGTCACCTGCTTAACGCGTTGAATTATATATTTATTTATTTTTACTTTTCGGAGAGATATTTCCATAGCAATAAGGGTGCAAAACATATGCCATTGAGGATGGCCTAAGTATTTATAGATTCAGGCCGATAAGTTAGGCAGATAAATTAATAAGCATGGGTGTCTAATATGGCTGGCGTAATGGAAGGCGTTGATCAACGTACCAAGTTGGTCGGGGAAAATCGTTTAGAGCTTTTATTGTTTGGTTTAGGTGGACGACAAAAATTTGGTATCAATGTCTTCAAGGTTCAGGAAGTCATTCAATGTCCACCACTTACCGCCATTCCGAATTCGCATCGAATCGTGCGCGGTATCGCCAGCATGCGTGGTCGTACCATCACCATTATGGATCTGGCCGCAGCGATTGGACAAAAGCCAATAGATATTACCCGGGAACAGTATGTCATTGTGACTGAGTACAATCGCTCTACCCAGGGCTTTTTAGTGGGTAGTGTCGATAGAATCATTAATATGAACTGGAAAGATATCCTTCCTCCACCCAGAGGGGTTGGTAAAAATAATTACATGACGGCGGTTACAAAAGTCGATGAATCCCTGGTTGAAATTATAGATGTAGAGAAAATTATGGCCGAACTGGTGGGTATTGTCATTGATGTCGAGGAAGATTCAACGGTTGACAAGGATGAGGCCAAGTCGATTAAGTTGTTGGTGGCTGACGATTCTCTGGTTGCACGTAAACAGGTTAAGGCTACCCTTGATAAGGTCGGTCTCGAATGTGATCTGGCAAAAAATGGCCAGGAAGCTTTAGATATGTTGCAAGCCGCAGTAGCGGATGGTAAACCATTAACTGATACTTATGATGTCATTATTTCCGATATTGAAATGCCGGAGATGGATGGGTATACCTTAACGACCGAGATTCGCGCCGATGAACGTCTGGCCAAAATCCCGGTGATGCTGCATACCTCGTTAAGTGGCACCTTTAATAGTAATATGGTTAAAAAGGTGGGTGCTGATCGGTTTGTTGCCAAGTTTGATGCAAAAGAACTGGCGAAAGAGGTCAAGGGTCTACTGGAAGAAAAAGGCTTAATTAAGTCGAACACTTTAAAAGAGCTGGATGAAGACTAATTATAGCGTAACGCTATCATGTCGACACAAACTGGAAGTGGTGAGAACGTTGTGACGGATTCATTATTATCAAAAGACCAATATGACAATTTTCGCGGTTTTCTTGAAGACTCGTGTGGAATTGTTCTGGGTGATAATAAACATTACCTGGTAACTTCGCGTTTAAACAAATTAACGCACGAATTTTCATTTGACTCATTAAGCGCAATGCTGGATGAGTTGAAGCGAAAAAATGATGCGAAACTTAAAGAACGTGTTATTGATGCAATGACCACCAATGAAACCAGCTGGTTTCGTGATAATTATCCATTTGAACTTTTAAAAGAAAACCTGATCCCTGAAATTGTAAAAAACAATAAACCGAATCGATTTAGAATCTGGTCAGCGGCCTGTTCCACCGGACAGGAGCCCTATTCGATAAGCATGTCAATTAACGAATTTCAAATGAAATCACCTGGGGTGCTTAATATACCTGTAGAGATCGTGGGTACGGACATTTCCAGCACTGTATTAGATATGGCTCGGCGAGCTGAATACGATCAGCTCAGTGTTACCAGAGGTCTGCCTGAGGAAAAAAAGAAATTATTTTTCCAGAGTATTGATGGCAATCGTTGGAAGCTAAACGATAAAATCAAATCCATTGTTAAATTCAATGAAATAAACTTATTGCAAAATTACACTCTGATCGGTAAGTTTGATTTGATTTTTTGTCGAAATGTCCTGATCTATTTTTCGGCCGACTTAAAAAGCGACATTCTTAATCGCATGGCGAAAATCCTCAACCCCGGCGGCTTTCTTGTTCTGGGCGGGTCCGAATCACCTACTGGTTACTGTCGTGCCTTTGAAATGACCCGATTTCCAAAAGGGGTTGTCTATCGTTTAAAGGATGAAAAGAGTTAGATCACGTTTGCCACCAGGCCAATTCTTGCCTGTCACATACCATCAATTTCCTTATTTAATCACTAAGCACCTGTTTTAATATAACATTTTCTTCTGGCACGGTTGTTGCTCTTATCACATTAGATGATTATTGGAGCGTAACATGCCATTTAGTTTTGATTCATATTTAGGTGTTCACCAGCCGGCCCTGCACTTAAGAGCCAAACGAGCGCAAGTGCTGGCCTCGAATTTAGCCAATATCGATACACCTCATTACAAGGCGCGTGATATAGACTTTACTGAAGCATTGCAGTCAGCCTCGCGTGGTCCAGGTGCAAAAACACTGCGAGCGACCCATGCTATGCATATTTTACCTGAGCAATTAATTTCGGGCTCAGATTTAAAATATCGTAACCCTTATCAAAATTCTCTTGATGGCAATACCGTTGAGCATCAAGTTGAAATGGCCGCGTATTCCGATAATGCCATGCGTTATATGGCTAACTTAAGAATTCTCTCAGGGAAATTTAATACCCTACGAACCGCGATAAAAGGACAATAACATGTCATTGCTTAATGTATTTGATATATCGGGTACCGCATTACAGGCAGAAAGCATTCGTCTTAATACGACCTCCAGTAACCTGGCCAACGCAAACAGTATCAGTAGTAGTCACGGTGGTACCTATCGAGCACGTCATCCTGTGTTTGCTCCAATTTTTAACGAATTTGGTGATCAGCAGGAAAATGTGGGTGTGAAAGTCCTCGGTATTGTGGAAAGCCAAACACCATTACGACGCGAGCATAACCCCAATCATCCGATGGCCGACGAAGAGGGGTTTATATTTTTACCAAATGTAAACGTGGTTGAAGAGATGGCAAATATGATCTCGGCATCACGTGCGTATCAAACTAATGTTGAAGTCATGAATAGCGCAAAACAGATGTTGATGCGTACATTAACCATAGGGCAATAGCTAGAGGGATATCAGGATGGAAGGTATAGACAAATCATTACCGACGTTTGAAAGTCTGGGGCTTAACAAACAGAAGCCGCTAGAGAAGCCACGTCTGGGTCAGGAAGATTTTATGAATCTTATGATGGCGCAAATAAAACATCAGGATCCAATGAAGCCAATGGAAAATGGTGACTTCATAAGTCAGATGGCTGAATTTAGTTCGGTCAGTGGCCTGAAGGAACTAAAGGATTCGTTTAACACTCTGGCCAATGCGCTGCAATCATCACAGGCGTTACAGGCCTCGTCAATGGTTGGGCGACAGGTGTTGGTACCAGGTGATGTTGCTGAACTTAATGCGCAGGGTGGAATTCGTGGATCTGTCGATGTTCCTCATGCAGCTGAGAAGGTGACAGTAAAAATATTTAATAAATCAGGAGCGCAGGTGGCCGTCATGGATCTGGGCCCACAACGTCCGGGTTCAACACAGTTCAACTGGGATGGCGTGATCAAGAAAATGGATGAGATGGTTCCTCCTGTCGAGGGAATGCAACCAGAAAATCAGGGAGTCCGTGCAGACGCTGGCGTGTACAGTGTTAAGGCAGAAGCCATTATAGAAGGCAAACCAACCGCAATTCAAACATTTACCGTTGATAAAGTGGACAGTGTATCACTGGCAAGCGATAAGCAGGGTGTCACGCTCAATCTTAAACATGCCGGCGCTACATTGTTATCAGATGTACAAGAGATAATCTAAACAGGTTTTAAGGAGTAAGTAAAATGCCATTTCGAGCCGCACTTAGTGGAATAAACTCAGCAAGTGAAGAGTTAAGAGTTATTGGTAATAACGTTGCCAATGCAAGTACAACAGGTTTTAAAAAGTCACGCGCCGAATTTGCAGATGTATATGCTGCAACCGACGGTGCGGCCAGCACGGCAATTGGTGCCGGAGTTAGATTAGCCGGTGTCTCGCAACAATTTGGCCAGGGTAATATTGGTTTTACCAATAGTAAACTAGATTTGGCCATTAATGGTCGAGGTTTTTTTGTTTTAGACGATGGTGGTTCAAGAGCATATAGCCGTGCGGGAAATTTCCAGGTTGATCGAGAAGGGTTTTTAACGAACCCGGATGGTGCCAAGTTGGTTGTCAATGGGGCCGATAAAAATGGAGCCATTACCGGTGCGGTTGGGCCGTTGCAACTTGATCGATCCAATATAACCCCTCAGGCTACTAACCGAATAGATGTTGGTCTGAATCTCGACAGCACGGAAGTGCGTCCACCTACCGTACCCTTTTCACCCGATATACCTTCGTCGTTTAATTCATCGACTTCGTTAAGTGTATTCGATTCGTTAGGTGGGTCACATCTGGCAACCATGTATTACGTTAAAGGTGAACAACCCGGCGAGTGGGAAATGTACACTTTGATCGATGGTAAAGATGTACATGGTAATCAGGCACCGCCATTAGCATTTGATACCCTGGGTTTTGACGGTGCCGGGCAATTAGCAAATATTAACGGTACACCCGTTCCCCCCGGTACGATTGATTATCCTGAATTTGATACAGGTTCAGGTGCGGAACCCCTTAAACTTAGTATGAACATGTTATCAAATTCTCCAATAACCCAGTTTGGTACTCGTTTTAATGTGAGCGAGTTGACCCAGAATGGTTTTACCTCGGGTCGTTTAAGCGGAATTGATTTTGATGATACCGGTGTGATTCGTGCTCGTTATAGTAATGGTCAAACCCGAACACTGGGTCAGGTTGCACTAGCTGACTTTTCTAACTCACAAGGTTTACGTCCATTAGGTGATACGGCCTGGGCAGAAAGTTTTGCTTCGGGTGTTCCCTTACTGGGCACGCCGGGTTCCGGTAGTTTAGGCGTATTACAATCGGGTGCGCTGGAAGGTTCAAATGTTGATCTAACGAGTGAGCTTGTCAATATGATTACCGCACAACGAAATTTCCAGGCGAATGCGCAGGTGATTACAACTGCTGACACTGTCACCCAAACCGTCATTAACATTAGATAATGAGTTAATTTAAAATGGATAAAGTCTTATACACAGCGATGTCCGGTGCCAAGCAAACCATGCTGGCACAGACGGCGAATAGTAATAATCTCGCGAATGTTAGTACACCAGGTTTTCGCGCTGATTATGCACAGTTTCGCAGTATGCCGGTTTATGGTGGCGGTTTGCCAACACGCGTATTTGCCATGACGGAACGATCAGGCTCAGATTTTACTCCGGGTTCGGTGAATGCGACCGGCAACACCATGGATATTGCGATTAAAGGCCAGGGATGGATTGCCGTGCAGGCACCAGATGGAAGTGAAGCGTATACTCGAGCAGGAAATTTACGTTTAACCACGGAAGGGTTGTTGATAACGGGTGGCGGTCACCCAGTTAAAGGTGATGGTGGAGTCATAACCTTGCCGCCGATTAATCGTCTGGAGATTGGTGATGATGGTACGTTATCGGTAAAGGCTCTCGGCGAAGCAGCTAATGAATTTGATATTGCCGATAGAATTAAACTGGTTAATCCACCTGTCAATGAGTTGCAAAAAGGTACGGATGGCCTGATGCACCTGGCGGGTGGCGAAGAAGCGGAAGCAAGTGCGGATGTCAAGGTAGTTTCAGGAATGCTGGAGTCGAGTAACGTCAACATTGCTTCTGCATTGGTGAATATGATCGAATTATCACGTCAATATGAGACACAGATTAAAATTATGCGAGACGCAGAAGAAAATGCGGACGCAACACGAGAACTTTTAAGGATGGCATAGATTCTGCAATCTAATAAATATTATTAGATGCACCGCCATAAGTTGAAATAGTAAAAAATACTGGAGTAATACATGAATCCATTATGGGTAAGTAAAACAGGTCTGGAAGCACAACAAAATCGGTTGGCGACTATCAGTAATAATTTGGCCAACGTTAATACGACCGGTTTTAAGCGTGATCGTCCAATTTTTGAGGATTTGATTTATCAGAATGTTCGTCAGGCGGGTGCCCAAACCTCTCAGGATACCGTGTTGCCTTCTGGATTAATGCTAGGCACGGGTGTACGAACGGTTGCCACTCAAAAAATTCATACTCAGGGTAATATTTTACAGACTAAGAATAAACTTGATGTTGCCTTGCAAGGTCGTGGCTTTTTTCAAATTCAGAAACCGAACGGTGATGTCGCTTTTTCTCGCACGGGTAACTTTCAACTTAGTGCCGAGGGCGTCATCGTTACCGCATCGGGTTATCCATTGCAGCCACAAATTACCGTGCCAGCAAATGCGGCGAGTTTAACTATAGGCAATGATGGAGCGGTTTCGATTACTACTCCTGGTATTGCCCAACCACAACAGGTTGGTCAGATCCAGCTTGCTGATTTTGTTAATCCGAGCGGCTTACAACCTACCGGTGAAAATCTTTACCTGGAAACGGTAGCAAGTGGACCACCCACGGTGGCTAATCCTGGCAATAATAATACTGGGACTTTGATACAGGGGGCGCTAGAAGGTTCAAATGTTAATGTTGTCGAAGAACTTGTCAACATGATTGAAACACAACGTGCCTATGAAATGAACTCAAAGGCCATTTCAACAATGGATCAAATGCTCCAGTTTGCCAATAATCAACTTTAAAAATATGAAAAAAAATAATACATTTATGTTTATAACTCAACTATCAGCCGTATTTATTGTTGGCATGGTAATTATTTCCTTAACTGGGTGTGCAAACAGCCCTGATATTTTAGAAAAAAACAAGTATGACCCGCCAGAAATCGAGGTAAAAGAGCTTGAAAATAATTACAACGGAGCGATTTATCAATCTGGGATGAGAGTAAATTTATTTGACGACACTCAGGCCAGACAAATTGGTGATATTTTAACGATTAACCTGGTCGAGTCGGCAACGGCCCTGGCCAGTTCCGATACGGCAGCTGAAAAAAAACAAAATGTTGAAATGCCACCACCGAAAATAGCTGGAGAAGGTGTTGTTAAGGACGGTAAAAATGTTCTTGAAAATGAAATAGAAGCGGGGAGGGACTTTCGTGGCAGTGGCGAATCAAATCAGGCGCACAATTTTCAGGCCGTTATCACCGTCAGCGTGGTAGATGTTTTGCCTAATCAACATCTGGTTGTACGTGGTGAAAAGTTGATAATGCTGAATCAATCAGATGATTATATTCGTTTTTCTGGAATTGTACGCCCACAGGATATCAATCAGGATAATACCATTGAGTCACAAAAAATTGCGAACGTACGTATAAGCTATTCTGGTCAGGGTATTTTATCTTCTGCGAACAAAATGGGACCACTGGCCAGGTTCTTCCAAAGTGGCGTTTATCCATACTAAACGAAGAAAGTGAAGAAAGTTGAGAAAACGAGGAGCAGTAAAATATGTTACAAAAAACAGAATTTAAATTTGTTCTGATTAGTGGATTACTGATGTTTTTTGCAATGTATTCAGGATTCGTTTCGGCAGACAGAATTAAAGATATTGCTAAAATACAGGGAGTTCGTGACAACCAGCTTGTTGGTTATGGGTTAGTAGTGGGTTTAAATGGAACCGGTGATGGTAATGCACCGCATACGGTACAAAGTTTACGCGGTATGTTGTCGCGATTAGGCGTTAATATACCTCAGAGTGTCTCATTACAATCCAAGAATGTAGCGGCCGTCGCCATCCATACCAGCTTACCTGCCTTTTCAAAACCAGGACAAACTATTGATATCACTATTTCATCGATCGGCAATGCTAGAAGTTTGCGTGGTGGAAGCCTGCTTATTTCAGCTTTAAAGGGTATTGATGGTCAAGTTTATGCTATTGCACAGGGAAATATCATTGTCAGTGGTTTTGGCGCAGAAGGTAATGATGGTTCCAGTGTAACGGTAAATGTTCCGAGTGTAGGGCGAATACCAAATGGAGCGACGGTTGAAAAGGCGGTTGAAACACCATTTGGTAATAAACGTGAGGTCGTATTAAATTTGCGGACCCCTGATTTTACCACCTCCAATCATGTTACCAAGGTGATTAATGAAACATTAGGACCTGGCACAGCCTACTCAATTGATGCTGGCTCCATTAATGTACAGGCGCCAGAAGATCTGGCTCAACGAGTTTCCTATATTTCCTTGCTTGAGAACCTGGAAGTTGAACCGGCTGTCCCTCCAGCAAGAGTTGTGATTAATGCGCGTACCGGCACGGTCGTGATTGGACGGCATGTCCGAGTATTACCTGCCGCGGTATCACACGGCAGTTTGACCGTGACAATAACTGAGAGTGTTAATGTTAGCCAGCCAGACGCCTTTGCACGAGCAGGTCGCACCGTGACGACACCACACTCCGATGTCAATATCGCCCAGGATAATTACCGTATGTTCAAGATCAAAGGAGGTGTAACTCTGGATGATGTGGTTCGTGGCGTCAATGAAGTCGGTCTTGCCCCCGGTGATTTAGTTGCCATTCTTGAGGCCTTGAAAGAAGCCGGTGCATTACGGGCTGAATTAATCGTCATCTAAAATCATATTTTAAGTGGCCATAACTCACTCCGGCAAAAGATGGTGCTGGAGTGGCGGTACTTGCCGATGTTTCCTGAAAATATTCAATAAATATAGCTAGTTAGAGCTCATATATGTTGGCAGGTTTATTGCATTTCTATTAGTAATTTAGGCAATATTATATGAGATCTCAGTGCAATGCTAAGTAATGACACGCAGTCAGTTTATACCGATATCCAGAGCATGACGCGTTTACGTACACAAGCGCGTAATGATCCTCAGGCTACGTTAAAGCAGGTCGCAAAGCATTTTGAAAGTTTGTATATGAACATGATGCTAAAAAGCATGCGTGCGGCCAGTTTTGGCGATCCTAATTTTGATTCCAACAATAGTTCTATGTATCGAGATATGTATGACAGTCAAATGTCTTTACAGCTGAGTGAACAACAAGGTCTGGGGCTGGCTGATATGTTGGTCAAGCAATTACAGAATAATATGCCAAAATCCAATTCTGAAAATAGTTCGGCTGACGTTTCTTTCAAAGAAATAGATTCTGTGGTTACGTTGTCAGCAGTTAAAAATAATCAAAACCAACCAGTTAAATTTAATTCGCGTGAGGATTTTGTAAATACCTTAATGCCATATGCTGAGCAAGCAGCTGAAGAATTAGAGCTTGCACCTCAGGTATTAATTGCTCAGGCGGCATTAGAGACAGGTTGGGGGCAACATATGCAAAGGTTACCAAATGGTAACAGCAGCTATAACCTGTTTAATATTAAATCTGGTTCGTCCTGGGATGGTCCAGAGTTAAATGTCAGAGCGCTTGAATATAAAAATGGTGTTGCTGAAAAAGCGAATTCTTCATTTAGAGTATATGGTTCATTACAGGAAAGTTTTGATGATTATGTCCAGTTTATAAAATCGAACCCGCGCTACCAGGATGCTTTGTCAGTTACAAATGATCCAGAAGCGTATACATATGAATTACAAAAAGCCGGTTATGCAACTGATCCAGATTATGCTGAGAAAATTAATAATATATTTCAGCGGGAGATAATCAGTGCACCGTATTCTGAATATTTGCACGAGGCATAAGTCGTAAGGAAATTCAATGGCAGGTGGTGATTTATTAGGTATTAGTACTTCTGGTGTGCAGGCTGCGCAACGCGCCCTGTCGACCGTGGGGCATAATATCGCGAATTCTTCGACGCCTGGATACTCACGGCAACGCACCGATCTAGATACCCGTACACCTCAGTTTGCTGGCAATGGTGCGATTGGTACGGGTGTTGTGGTAAACAGTGTTGATCGTTATTACGATGAGTTTCTGACTTCAGAAGTTCGTCATACCAATTCGTTGAGTAAGTTCCTGAATAAGAGTTATGAGTTTACTACGCAAGTTGATAATATGTTAGCCGATCCAGAGGCCGGCCTGGCACCAGCTTTATCTGAGTTTTTTGACTCTGTAAACGGCCTGGCAAATGACCCTACCTCTAATGCCTCACGTCAGGTGCTGTTGAGTACCTCAAGAAATTTGTCCGATCGATTTGCATTTTTAAACGAACGTTTTGAATCATTGCGCAAAGGTGTTAACCAGGATATGAGAGGGGTGGTAGGACAGGTTAATCAAATTGCCAAAGGTATTGCGCAATTAAACAATACCATAGTCAGGGCTCGTGAGGTTACTGACAAGCCAGCAAATGATTTACTTGATCAACGAGATCGGCTGGTTAAAGAATTATCAAGCTTGATAAATGTTCGCACTACTATTCAGGATGATGGTCGTTTAAATGTTTTTATTGGCAATGGTCAAACACTGGTGATAGCCGACGTATATGAAGAGCTTGGGGTGGCCTTAAATGAATTCGATCCGTCGCAAACCGATGTCACATTCAAAGGCAGCGGCGCGGAAATAGTCATAAATCAATATCTTTCGGGGGGTGAACTTGGTGGAATGATAAAGTTCCGAAAAGAAATACTGGATCCGGCACAAAATGAGCTGGGGCGAATTGCTATCGGCATAACACAGTCATTTAATAACCAGCATCGTCTTGGTATGACCATGAATAATGAGTTGGGTGGAAATTATTTTCGCCCGATTGACCTGAATGCAGCACTTGTGTTGCCGAGTAGTAATAACCAGGGTGATTTGAAAATAGATTCAGAGGTGGTTGATACCAATAAATTGACCACCAGTAATTATCAATTGTTATACCAGAATGGCCAATATGAATTATTACGTCTAGATGATGCCAAAGTGGTTGGAAAATTTACAAGCCTGCCGCATGAGGTTGAAACAGACGGATTCAAGCTCATCCTTGATGGGGGGGCGATAAAAGACGGTGACCGTTATATTATTCAACCGACTCGACGTTCCGCTGATATATTTTCTGTTGCCATTAATACGGTTGATGAAATAGCGGCTTCTTCTCCGATACGCGTCGAGGCAGACATAAATAACCTGGGTGATGCTGGTATCGAAATCACCCAAATAACCGATGTGGATAATACTTTCTTTAGCGGTGAACCGGGAAAACTAAGCCCACCATACATTATTCGATTTATTGATGAGAATAATTTTGAGATCCTGGATAATTCCGGTAACGCCATTGCTATCAAGCAGGCTGCTACGGCAGATGATCCGGCAATCGATCTGAATCAGTCCCGCGAGCAAGGTGCAGAAGAGATTGTCAGCGAAAAAGAAACTAAGGTAAAGCATGATCGAGATGATAAACATAATATCGCAGGTGGGTTGTCACAACTTGAAAGCACAATAGCATACGATCCACATGCTGGAACCACCATATTTCCCACACCAGGTGGGGTTGATCGAGGTATGCATATTCGTATTGATGGTAAGCCCAAAACAGGCGATATGTTTCGTATAGAATTTAACAAAGACGGAATAAGTGATAATAAAAATGCGCTTGCACTGGCTGCATTACAGACCAAACCCACCTTGCTTAATGGTACTTCAGATTATGCACAAACTTATGGTCAACTGGTTTCCAGAGTAGGCAGTCGAACTCACGAGCTGGATATAAATCGTCAGGCGCAAAAATTACTGCTAGATCAGGCGATTGAATCAAGAGAAGAGGTTTCGGGGGTTAATCTGGATGAAGAGGCCGCCGAAATGATTCGTTATCAAAATATGTATCAGGCCAACGCCCAGGTGATTGCCGCCGCTAATCAGACCTTCCAGGTCCTTATGGATGCCTTCCGCTAATGGCTTTACGTGTATCAACCAGTCAGTTTCATAAAGTCGCTGTAGACTCTATGCTAGAACAACAGAAAAAACTGAGCAAGATTCAACAACAGGTCGCAACTGGTCGTAAGATTCATCGGCCCTCAGATGATCCGGTGGCTTCTGCAAAGATAGTAAAGTTAAATGATATTCTAAAAACCTCGGATCAATTTCAGTCTAACATTGTCGCGGCGCGGGCAAAATTGACTCTTGAGGAAAGTGCGCTGGCCGATGTGGTTGAGGTATATCATCGGGTTAGAGAGTTAACCATACAAGCCAACAATGCAAGTCAGACTAATGAAACACGTTCTTTTATCGCGGAAGAAATATCACAATTATTAGACGAGGTGGTAGGGCTTGCCAACGCGGCAGATAGTAATGGTGAGTTCCTGTTTTCAGGTAATAAGGGGAAATTCAAGCCTTTTTCCAAAAACAGCACCGGTGGTTATGACTACAGTGGTGATGACGGTCAGCGCTTAATCCAGATTGGACCTCGTCGCAGGGTTGCTATAAATGATTCTGGTAGTGATGTGTTTCGTGAGATCAGAGATGGAAATGGCAAGTTTAATATTTTAGAAGGCAAATTAAACCAGGGCAGTGGCGTAAGTGATCCGGGTACCGTTACCGGTAATTACAATATGGGTACTTATGCGATTCAATTTGACCGCAAAGACAGCATTAATCCGGAAGAACCCGTGACGTATTCCGTAGTCGACGATAAAGGAAAAGAAATTTTACCCGCGGGGCAAAAGTACATCGAAGGTGCGTCAATTGATTTTGCTGGAATTCATACCTTTATCAAAGGGCAGCCTGAACCCGGCGATTACTTTGTTGTCCGGCCAAGTTTCCATCAGGATATTTTTACCACTTTAAATCAATTCGTTGGACAATTAAAAGAAGGACATGGAACGGATGCCGGTCAGGCAAGGTTAAATAATGTGGTAAACCGATTGCTAGTTTCTATTGATCAGGCACTAGGAAAAGTACTGGAAGTCCGTGCGAATGTTGGTGCACGTCTAAATGCTCTTGAAAGCCAGGGAAATATCAATGAGTCGGTAAAGATTCAGGTTAAAACGATCCTGTCTGATGTTGAAGATCTTGATTATGGTCAGGCGGTGAGTGATCTCAATTTAAAGTTAACCGGCTTACAGGCCTCGCAAAAGGCATTTACCCGGGTGCAGGATATTTCCCTGTTTGATTATATTTGATAATTACCTCTTAGATTTTATTGTACGGTTCCAAATGAACGATCGCGGGCACCACGCGGTATGGGCACGCCGGCAAGTTTGCATCCCTGTGAAACAGGACCGGATGGGAATAACTGATACAAGTATTTTAACCCGCCTTTAGTTGCGAACCTTACCTCCAGTGCCTGTGTGAGCGTACGTGCGTGACGAATGATTCCAAACTTGCTGTAGCAACTGCGCAGATACATCAACACCTCAAAGTGAGCCTCGTCAAGCTGAATACCTTCTTTTATTGCAAACGAAAAGGCAACTGTTTGATCCCATGGTTCCAGATCGTTATGGATACCCAATAATAATTCTGACGGTTCTGTGGTTTCATCGATGGGCATGGTATCAACCATAAATCAATAATTCCTTATAGTATGTTAATGGTTATGTTCCTGATGATGACAACAGAGCTTCATCATTTTTATAGAATAACTCAGGGTGTTCTTCATAGATTAGTTTCAACAGGAAAAATTTAGCGGCCGCCCGGGAACGAAACGGGCCGGCGATGCCATCCGTGAGCTCAAGACCTTCACCGAGCACAACCTCGCCACGGGTGTGTAAAAACCAGCCCGTTTTTTTAAGATAAAAGTAGCGTTCAGCGTGATGCCTGAATTTGGCCCCGCCACGATGCACTTCAATATTAGCGTTATAAATATCCATAAATTTTGTTAAGCATGGATCAATTTTTATTTTTTACAAGTTGAATAAATAGTGAGGTTAATAGGTTGAATTTATTACTTTATTTGACGCTATACATATTACCATCACCAAAGCTGAACAAATGATATATCAATTATCAATACGGTTTCGTGATCTATCTCAATGTTTCTTGAGTAACATAAAAATAAATACTTAGAAAACAACAGGATACGATTTACCGGGCCGGCAATTATTTTCCGCATTGTCTATAAAGAAGCCATGATCCGGGACGCTAGTGATCCACGGGAGCGGTGATTACGCCTTGTGCGTATGTCCGCTAAAGTTGGATTCTCAAACCTGAACCACAGGTATTTGAGATAAAGTTCGAAGAGGAGCATAAGCGTCATGCCTCAGGTCATTAATACAAACATTATGTCGCTCAATTCGCAACGTAATTTGAACACCTCGCAAGAGGCGTTACAAACTTCCTTGCAGCGTCTGTCATCTGGTTTACGAATCAATAGTGCCAAAGACGATGCAGCAGGACTTGCGATTTCTGAGCGGTTTACTTCACAGATTCGTGGTTTGAATCAAGCAGTACGAAACGCCAATGACGGTATTTCACTAGCTCAAACAGCAGAAGGTGCACTGGCGGAGTCCGGTAACATCCTGCAACGGATTCGTGAATTGTCTGTGCAATCAGCCAATGCCACGAACTCGGCATCTGATCGTCAGGCCCTTCAGGCTGAAGTAGGTCAGTTGGTTCAGGAGCTGGATCGTATAGCCACTAACACGGAATTCAATGGACAGAAATTACTGGATGGTACGTTTGGTACAGCAGTATTCCAGGTCGGTGCGAATGCGAATCAGACGATTCAAACAACCACCAATAACTTCCGTATTGGACAGTTTGGTAACCACCGTATTGAAGGTGTTGAATCTTCAGCCGGTGCAACCAATCGTTATGCACAAGGTGACTCGCTGACCATTGCGGGTAATCTGGGCACTCGTACCATTGCCGTCGATCCGGAGTCAAATGCCAAAGCTGTGGCTTCTGCAATTGATGCTAAGAGTAATGAAACCGGTGTCAGTGCTTTTGCGCAAACTGAAATCGGTCTGTCATTTACTTCTGCTGGTGCTTATACGGTTGACGTTCAATCGGATAACAAAGACTTTCAGTCTATCTCCTTTACCCTGGCGGGCACTGAAGGTAACGATGGTCTGTCTGCAGCAGTGACTGCTTTTAACGATATTGCTTCAAAAACAGGCGTTACTGCTCGTTTAAGTGGTGATTCTAAAAGCGTTATTTTAACCAATGCAACCGGTAATAACATCACTATGCGTGACACAGCGAACGCGAATTCAGGTGACATGATGATCGGTGGCGGAGCCACAGGACCTGATGGTACCGGAGGTTCTGCAGGTACTGTTTTAGGTGCAAATGGATCGGTTGATACGGCCGTGGTTGTTGGACAAGTTACCTTTGACTCTGACAAATCATTTGGTGTGTCGGGTATTGGTGGTGCTACCAACACAATGGCTCAGGAAGCATCTGAATTGAATGCAGTACAAGCTCTGGATGTAAGTACCGTTTCTGGTGCAAATCTATCTCTTGCTATTGTCGATTCGGCACTGAATACAGTGAATTCACAACGTGCGAAATTTGGTGCGATACAAAGTCGCTTTGGTTCTACCATTGCTAACTTGTCGACCAATGCTGAGAACTTGACGGCTGCGCGTTCACGAATTCGTGATGCTGACTTTGCTATGGAAACCGCAGAATTAACACGGAACCAGATTCTGCAACAAGCCGGTGTAGCCATGCTTGCGCAAGCAAACGTAGCTCCACAGAGCGTCTTGTCGTTGCTGCAATAAGTGTGAGAGTGGAACGTGCGAACTAATGAAACGTTCCCATTACCATTAGAGGTGCTGATATGGCTAATGAAACCATAGCTCAGATTGCCTCGCTGGTAAACACGCGAAGCAACGGTAGTGAGATTAGTGTTACTCGAATCAAGGACGTTGATGTTGCGGCGATTAAGCCACCAGGGATGGATGCAGCAGCGAGTATGGCGCAGGCCCGAGAGGCGTCTGCTGAACAGATAAAGGTCTCACGAGAGTCGTTCGAAAGGGTTGTCAGCGAGTTGGAATCTTTTGTGCAGAATTCACAACGAAACCTGGATTTTCATATTGATGATAAGACAGGGCGAGTTATCGTAAGCGTGGTGGATTCGACAAATGACTCGGTAATACGGCAAATTCCTTCCGAAGAGATGCTGGTACTATCGCATCGTATTCAAGAATTCATGGATGACCATCAATTAGAGATGAAAGGGATGTTATTGGAGTTAAAAGCTTAGGATTGGCATTGGAATTGCAAATTACCTGGTAAGGCCGGCCCCGAATTGGCGGGGCCGGCAATCTCGAATGTTACTCTGAGGAGAGGTATGCAAGGTATCAATCCAACCGGACTCGGCGGTTCCAGTCTCGATGTGGAAGGACTCGTCGATCAGTTAGTTACCGCTGAAGGCGCACCGGCTCAAAACCGGCTGGATCGAAAAGAAATTGAAACCCAGGCCAGTATTTCCGCTTTTGGCGTTTTTCGTGGTGCATTATCCGATTTTCAGGCCTCGCTCGAGGTTTTACGTTCCAGCCAGGATTTTAACAAGGTTTCGGCGACCTCGTCGGATGAAGAAAAAGTTGTGATTACGGCCACCAACGAGGCGCAGGCCGGCGCCTATTCTGTTGAGGTTGAGCAGCTTGCGCAATCACACCGTCTTACCTCAGTGGCGTTTGAATCTGAATTAGAATCAATCGGTACAGGAAATCTAAGTTTTCAGTTTGGTCGCGTTGATTCAACAAGTGGCCAGTTTATTAGCAATGATCAGGCAACGATTAAAAATATAAAAATAACGGATGAGAATAATTCTCTATTGGGCGTAGCCCAGATGATTAATCAGGCGGACTTCGGGGTCCGAGCCTCTATCATTAATGATGGCAACGGCCACCGGCTGGCCTTATCCACCGTGGCTACAGGTGAGATAAACAGCCTGCGCCTGGTTGTGAGTGATAAAGACGGGTTGATGAATGATGGACACGGTGTATCCAGATTATCCTATGACCCTACCCAACCGAATGCGATGAACATGATCGAAACGGCTACTGCACAAGATGCGGTTGTTTTGCTGGATGGGATACGAATAAAAAATGCCTCGAATACTATTTCAGAAGCGGTTAAAGGCGTTTCGATCGATATTAATGCAACGACTGATGAAGCGGTTTTATTAAAAACCGAATCTGACCTTGGCGCGGTGCAGGAAGGTATTGAAACCTTTGTTGCGGCCTATAACGAGATAGTGAATACCATACAAAGTGTTTCGGGAGTTGATCCTGAAACAGGAGCGGCCGGTCCATTAGCCGGTGATTCATCTGTGCGCGGTCTGGCTGAACAAATACGGCGAGTAATCGGCGCATCTTATAACGGCGTTAACGAAGATCATGGCTCATTAGCAAGTATCGGTATTGAGACACAACGTAGTGGCAGCCTGGTCATTGATGCAAGCAAACTGGGCTCCGCTATCGAAGAAGAATTAGGACAGGTCACAAAGCTATTTTCACGTGCAGGCGCCACCAGTGATCCACTTATTCGTTATGTGTCCGCTAGTGATGAAGCAAGCATGGGCACTCATGACGTCACCATTACTCAGTTAGCCAGCAAAGGGACCTACTTTGGTCGTGATATTGGCCAGGATTCTTCTTTTACCGTAGCGGCGGGTGAAAACAAACTGGTGCTACGAGTTGATGGTGTGACCAGTTCACCCATTTCGATCGATGCAGGTGTATATGAAAATGGTTCGAAACTGGCGGATGCCATTCAAAACCAGATTAATAAAGATGAAGTATTGAAACGTGAAGGGGCGTCCGTTTCAGTTAGTTATGTCGTGGGGCAGATGGTTATTACCTCAAACCGTTTAGGCGGACAATCGCGGGTTGATGTCATTTCAGCAGATAATAATATTAAAGATCTGGGAATTGATCCCGCTGAGGGTATTGCCGGGAATGATATTGCAGGCCGTATAGGTCGCCTTGGTGCGGAAGGTCAGGGCCAAACGTTAACCGGAACAGGTGATGCGTCCGGAATTAAAATTGAAGTGATTGGCGGCCGGGAAGGGACAAGAGGCAATGTTTCTTTTTCAATGGGCGTAGCAGAACAACTTAGTAATACTCTGGAGCGTTATATTGGAAATCAGGGTGTTTTACAGACGCGTTCGGAAGGACTCAATCGTCGCATAGAAGATATTAATAAGCAGCGTGATCAGCTGGCCAGACGATTAGAGACATCAGAGAAGCGCTTAATGAAACAGTTTTCGTCATTGGACGCCACGCTGGGAAAGATGAGAAGTACGAGTAATTTTTTATCAAGTCGATTGGCCGCATTACCGGGCGCCAGGGACAGTAATAACTAGCGAATAAATTTTAGCAAATACAGTAGATATGTAATTAGCAGTAATTGGAGTAAGTTATGAATATGTCAAAATTACACAGCGCAGTAAATGAGTACAGCCAGGTAGGTGTTTCTTCGGGAGTAGAACAGGCCAGCCCTCACCGACTCATTCAAATGTTAATGGATGGGGCAATCGAGAAAGTGGCGATGGCGAAAGGTTTTATGGAGCGCAATGAGATATCTCAAAAAGGCGGCCATATCAGCTGGGCCATCTCAATCATCGAGGGGTTGCGTGCTTCACTGGACAAAAACGCCGGCGGTGATATCGCTGATAACCTTGATGATTTGTATGACTATATGATTCGTCGACTGGTACGCTCAAACTCTGAAAATAACCCTGATCTGCTCGATGAAGTCGTTTCCCTGATGCGTTCAGTAAAAGATGCCTGGGATGAGATTCCCGCTGTGGCAAATATGAAATAATTTAAATGGATGTTAAATATATATCGTTGCAACATACTGCTGAGAAAATATTGCGACTTTCAAAGCGCATGCTGCAACAGGCGATCGACAAGGATTGGGACCGGCTAGCCCGGTTAGAGGTCGATCGCGGTAGTGCGCTTAAACATCTGTTTAGTCACCCCGATATCGAACAGAGTTTACCAATCCTGTCAGATATCTTGTTTGAAGTACTGGAAGTCGACCGGAAATGTATTCAAATTACCGAAAAAGAACGATTTGCACTATTACAGAACCTTCATCATAAAAGCGCGCAAGATCGAGCCGTTAAACTCTACCGAGAAAATTCCACAGGATAAATACTCTATCCAATTGAGTCGGCAATCCATTATCAGTGTACTATTATTGATATATTCCCATATTAAAAGATAATAACTGTGTCTTGTTTGCTTGAAATAGAACGGCCATTTTCCTGGTCTTTGCTTAGTACGAAAAATTCGCCAGTTGAATTTCCGATGAACTCAGTTGCCTTCGCACTAATAGAAGACACGGACGAACATCTGACTGATGCGGGTGACGAGGAGGATACGGCACTTCATCGTATCGAATATAAAGTAAACCTGATATTACAGATGATGGGCCAGATGATGCAGTCTGGGTCAATATTGCCTGCCAGGACAAAACTCCAGCTCAGCGCAGATGAAATAGCCTGGTATTGTCCCGCTGCAATCATTGATCAGGAATATCAAGTTACCCTTTATTTGAGTGAAGATTACCGTCTACCGATCAACATGATTGCACAGGTAATTAAAATTGAATCGGGGTGGTGTCATGCTCGAATTAAATATCATCGAGCTGAAGAGCAGATGACCTGGGAACGTTGGGTGTTTAGACAACACAGACGACATATCGCCCTCGCCAGGACACAAGCGAATATCTAAATTACATATTTAAATATACCCCTGCTGGGTAACTAAACTCATCATTTTATCATTAAGTTATATTATCTAAAATATTTAACGCCAATTTTTTGACTTTCCCGCAGACACTGTCTACGCTCTTTACTGCAAGCAAATAATAAATGATTATTTACGTTTAAATAGAAATGGGAGCTTATGTCTATTCTAATTATTGATAACAACGTTGAGCGGCGAGATAAACTTGAATTCTTGCTGAGTTTTATAGATTACGAAATATATGCTGCGGCTTCTTCTGAAAACTGGATGTCCAGTAAGACCGAAGAAAGTCCAGAAGTTGTGATCCTTGGTGAGGTTGGAGATACAGCTGATATTTTAGATACCATTTCAAAAGTAAAAGAAATCTTCGATCCCATTACGCCTGTACTTTTATTAACTGAACTGCATGATAAAAGTTTATTGCCACCCGATATTGCTGCAGCGATTGTTAATGTGATTGAAGAACCGATTAAACATCGTCAGTTGTTGCATGCATTACATTTAGCCCAGGTCTATCGTGAGTCACAGTCAGATAGTGGCAGATCAATGCCGATGTTGTTCCGCAGCATGGTTGGGCATTCGCGTTCCATTATTATGGTGCGTAAATTAATCGAGCAGGTGGCCGATACCGGTGCCAATGTACTTATTCTTGGACATTCCGGTACCGGTAAGGAAGTGGTGGCCAGGAACCTTCATTATTATTCTTCGCGGCGCGATCGTCCGTTTGTGCCGGTGAACTGTGGTGCGATTCCCCCCGATTTGTTAGAGAGCGAACTGTTTGGACATGAAAAGGGGTCTTTCACTGGCGCCATTTCGGCGCGACAGGGTCGATTTGAACTTGCTGAGGGTGGAACCTTGTTCCTGGATGAAATCGGTGATATGCCTCTGAGTATGCAAGTTAAAATATTGCGGGTACTACAGGAGCGTGTATTTGAGCGAGTTGGCAGCAATAAAAGTATTAAAGCCAATGTGCGTATTATTGCGGCTACACACAGAGACCTGGAGACAGAAATAACGGCAGGCCGTTTTAGAGAGGATTTGTTTTACCGGCTAAACGTGTTCCCGATTGAAATGCCGGCTTTAAAAGATCGTAGCGATGACATCCCCTTACTAATTAAAGAACTGGTTACTCGCATGGAACACGATCAGCGAGGGTCCGTTCGCTTAACACCGACCGCGATAGCCGCGCTGGCAAATTATCCCTGGCCGGGCAATGTACGTGAGCTGTCCAATCTGATGGAGCGATTAATTATTATGCATCCGTATGGAGTTGTGGACGTTCGTGATTTACCTGAAAAATTCAGGGGGCAGATTATAGACATCAATGATAATCCGGTACTTTCGAATCCGCCACTTCCTGAGAGTGAAGATGAAATATCGAAAGCAATGAGATTACCGCGTAATGGACTGGATTTAAAAGAGCATTTAAGTCAGCTAGAGTATTCATTAATTAAGCAGGCTCTGGAAGAGGCTGATGGTGTGGTCGCGCATGCGGCAAAACGTTTGTCGATGCGGCGTACAACGCTAGTTGAAAAAATGCGCAAATACGGTCTGCAACGTCAAGAACACGTGTCGGGTATTTGACCGTCAGTCACGTTAGTAACAGTAAGCACTTGTTTCAATAGCAATATTTATTTAGGCATACTTCTTGCTCAACCACAATAGAGATTAGTTTAGGCTAGTTCAGCTTAAACCTTTGAACTATTTGTTGGGAAGAAGGTAGATGAGTGCAGAGTTAAGTAAACCAGCGACAAGGGAGGCGTCGCTTGAACAAAAAGGATCTGTAGACCGCTCAAATTATTTTGGGGTGTTGCCAGGTGATGGATTGTTACCCGAGTCTAACGGTTCTGATGGCGCTGTTGAATCCAGGCAGGCATTACATGATGCCTTTTCAGCGTTTAACCAAATTTCTAACCAGCTTGCTTCTTCATATCATGCCTTAGAGCAACAAGTCGCGCATTTAAACGAAGAGCTCAATAAATCTCACGAATCTCGATTAAGAGAACTCACCGAAAAAGAACGACTTGCCAATCGGTTATCAACCTTGCTGCAGGCTTTGCCTGGTGGCGTCGTGGTGCTTGATAATGATGGAAGAATACAGGAATTTAATCCAACCGCATTAGATTATCTAGGGGAACCATTAAAAGACCAGTTTTGGTCAGAGGTTATAACCCGTGCATTTTCTCCAAAATCTGATGATGGGCATGATGTGTCGCTGGTAGATGGTCGTCGCGTAAACATTTCAACTTGCCCGTTGATAAATGAGCCGGGGCAGATTTTGTTGATAACGGATGTAAGTGAAATGCGCGAGCTGCAGGAGAAGCTAAATCAACGTGAGCGCCTGGCGGCAATGGGTGAGATGGCGGCATCATTAGCACACCAAATCCGAACACCTTTAAGCTCAGCTGTGTTGTACACATCAAACCTTAAACGAGCGGGCATTGGTGAAGCCGATATCAACCGCTATACGAATAAAATAAAAAACAGGCTGGATCACCTTGAGCATATTGTAAACGATATGCTGTTGTATTCTAAAAGCAATACATCAGGTCGAGATGATGAGTTCACGATGACAGATTTGTTAAATGAACTTGAGTTGTTATTAGATGAGCAGATATTGAATAGCAATGTCGATTTTAGTTGGCATAATTTGGTGGACGCAAGAGTGGTTAGGGCTAATAAACAAATGCTGTTAAGTGCTTTGCTGAATTTATGCGTAAATGCGATCCAGGCAATGCAGGGCAATGGTAAGTTAAAAGTTCTAGCGAGATTGACGGGCGAAACCAGCCTGGAAATACTGGTTTGTGATAATGGGCCTGGCATTAACGATGAAAAGTTAACAAACATTTTTGATCCGTTTTTTACCACAAGAAACGATGGAACTGGGTTGGGGCTTGCTGTGGTACGAGCAATCATTCATGCGCACAAAGGCGAAGTTATTGTTGATACAGAAAAAGGCGTCGGTACGACATTTATTGTGCAGATCCCGCTTCTGGAAGTTAACGATAAAAACACGGTAAATGATTCGATAATGAACCCGAATATTTCGGGTATGGTTTGAAAGAGAGGTAGATATGTCTGTAGCACAGTTATTAGTCGTAGAAGATGACGTTGAATTACTAGAAGCACTTTCAGAAACATTACAAAGTGCTGGTTACTCAGTTACTCAGGCGAAAGACGGACGCGATGCATTAAATGTGCTTGATGATAATGTTTTCGATCTAATTGTGACGGATATTCAAATGCCGAATATGGATGGTCATATTTTATTAAAGAAAGTAAAAGAAAAATTTCCTGAACTGCCCGTGATGTTAATGACTGCATACGGCAGTATTCAACAGGCGGTTGATGCGATGCGAGACGGTGCGGTTGATTATATGGTTAAACCTTTCGAAGCAGAAGTATTAGTGAATATGGTTTCTCGATATGCCGGTCGACCAGAAATAGCCGGTACCGATATGATTGCCGAAGATCCGAAATCAAAAGAAATGTTATCAATTGCTAATCGTGTCGCACAAAGTAATGCAACCGTAATGATTACGGGTGAAAGTGGTGTTGGTAAAGAGGTGCTGGCGCAATATATTCACACACATTCAACGCGTAGCGAACAACCTTTTATCGCAATAAATTGTGCTGCTATACCAGAAAATATGCTTGAAGCAACCTTGTTTGGCTATGAAAAAGGCGCTTATACCGGTGCCTATAAGGCTTGTCCCGGAAAGTTTGAACAGGCGCAGGGTGGCACCTTGTTACTGGATGAGATTACCGAAATGGATCAGGGTTTACAGGCAAAGTTATTGCGAGTATTGCAGGAACGTGAGGTTGAACGACTTGGCGGTACCAAAGTTATTGAGCTGGATGTTCGAGTGATTGCAACATCAAATCGGAATGTACGAAATTATGTTAGCGAGGGAAAATTCCGTGAAGATTTATTTTATCGACTTAATGTGTTCCCAATAAATATTTGCTCTCTTGTAGATCGCCAGGGCGACACGATTGCACTAACCAGACGAATAATTGAGAAAACCTGTAAACAATTAAATATTGCTATTCCTGATTTATCTGAAGCCGCTCAGAAAAAACTGTTGACGCATGATTGGCCGGGTAATGTTCGTGAGCTCGATAATGTTGTACAACGTGCTTTAGTATTATTCGGCGATGGTGTGCTAACGGAAAAGGATATTCATTTTGAGCTTGGTGCTCATTCGGTAGTTCAGACAGGGTTGACAGATAAAGAAAACGTTCAGAATTTGATGGAAGTTGATTCCCTGAATACAGAAGTCAAGCAGAAAGAATGGAATGTTATTATAACGACAATATCTGCGGTTAACGGCAGCCGTAAACAGGCTGCGGAAAAACTGGGTATTAGCCAGCGTACTTTAAGATACAAACTGGCGAAAATGCGTGAAGCCGGGGTGAGTGTTCCTGGTCGTTCAGCAGAAATGTATTGAGGGTCAACTGATGAGTAATACAATTTCTCCGGATACCTTGCTTGCACAAATGCGTGGCATGATTGAGCAGTCTAAAATGGGTGAACAGACTAATCAGGTCGCTTCACCTACTAATGCGCAACGCGATGCCTTTTCTAACTTACTTGAAAATGCAATTAACACCGTGAATACAAATCAACAACAGGCGAATCAGCTGGCAACGGCAATGCAAAAAGGAGACCCGAATGTACAAATGTCAGAAGTGATGGTGGCATTACAAAAATCTAATATTTCGTTTCAAGCCATGGTTGAAGTTAGAAATCGTCTGGTAAGTGCATACCAGGAAATCATGAATATGCAAATTTAAGGACGTAAGTTATGGCCACAGATCTTGTTAAGTCCGAACAAATAAATGCCTCGTTTCAAGGCATGTCGCAATTACCTATCGTCCGTCAATTCGGTTTATTGATTGGTCTGGCAGCAAGTATAGCGATTGGAGTGTACGTTGTATTATGGTCGCAAAACCCAAACTTTAGTGTTTTGTATCATCAGGCGTCGGCAAAAGATGCCAGTGAGATCATAAAGGTATTACAAACCCGCAAGATACAATATCAGGTAGATACGACCAGTGGTGTTATATTTGTAGAGACCGGAAAAGTTCATGAGGCACGTATGGCGTTAGCCGAACAGAGTCTGCCGAGTTTATCTGGCGGAGGATTTGAATTTATAAGTGAACCTCAAGGGATTACTACAAACAGTTTTATTCAAAATAAACGTTACCAGGTTGCTCTACAAAATGAGCTGGCGGAAACGATTATGTGGATGTCTGCAGTAAAAAATGTCCGTGTTCATCTCGCTATGCCTAAACAAAGTTCATTTCTTGCTGATAAGAGAAAACCAAGTGCGTCAGTCTTACTGGATCTTGCCTCGGGTAGAACGCTTGAAGATGAACAGGTCGAGTCAATAATTAATCTTGTTGCATCTAGTGTACCGAATTTAAACAATAAGGATGTGACGGTTGTTGATGATAAAGGACGGCTTCTTTCCAAAGCGGACCAGATGACAGGTATTGGTTTGTCTTCCAGACAACTGGCATATAAAAAACAAATTGAAAATGGATTTAAAGCAAATATAGAAAACATAATATCACCTATAACCGGTGATGCGAAAGTTCGTGCACAAGTTGTTGCTGATATGGATTTTACTCAGTATGAAATGACACAGGAATCGTTTAACCCAGATGTGCCTGCCGTACGCAGTGAACAACGTGTTGAAGAAAGGACGAATGGCGGCGCTACGGAATCTGGCGTGCCGGGTGCTCTGAGTAATGAACCTCCTGGAGAAGCGGCAGCGCCACAAACGACTACCAACGTTACCTCAAATAACTTAACGGGTGCACGAAGTAAATCAAGTGTCCGATACACGATAAATAATGAACTTGATCGATCAATAGTTCATAAGCGCAAAAGCCCAGGGGATATAAAGAAATTATCCATTGCGGTCGTCATTGATCATAAATTAGTAAGCAATGCCGAAGGCGAGGAAATTTCGACTCCGTATACCAAGAATGAGCTTGATCGAATTACCTTGTTGGTAAAAGAAGCCGTTGGTTTTAATACCATACGCGGCGATACGGTAAATGTTATAAATGCGGCTTTTTCATTACCTGAACCAATTGGATCAATACCTGAGAAATCACTACTTGACGAACCCTGGGTATGGGATGTTGGCAAACAAATATTAGGTGGTTTGCTGGCGGCAATTATTTTATTCGGAATTTTGCGGCCGGTTATGCGCAATTTATCCGTGATACCAGGAATTACCGCCTTAGCCGCCGATCCTGATGGGGATGATTTGCAGGACGATCAGCTGACTCTTACTGGAGAACAGAAAGCCCGATTACCTAAGCCCAATGAATACGAATCGGATTTAGAAATGGCTAAATCGATGGTAGTGCAGGAGCCGAAACGTGTAGCTCAAGTTGTTAAACAATGGGTTAATGAATAAGGAAAATTAAAAAATTGGCGGGCGAACAAAAAAAAGAAAAACTTAACGGTGCTGAACGTGCGGCAATCTTGCTAATGACTCTTGGCGAGAGTGATGCTGCTGAAGTGTTAAAACACATGTCTCCGAAAGAAGTGCAAAAGCTCGGAGAGGCCATGGCGAGTATGGCAAACATACCAAAAGATTCTGTTACCGAAGTGCTGGGAGAATTTTGTGATACTGTTGATGAACAGACTGAACTTGGTATCGGTAATGAGGATTATCTTAAGAATGTTTTAAATTCTGCTCTCGGTGAAGATAAAGCCAGAAACGTAATCGATCGCATCTTGTTAGGGCGTCATTCAAAAGGGCTTGAGGCCTTAAAATGGATGGAATCACGTGCGATAGCCGACATGATTCGATTAGAGCATCCGCAAATTATCGCGATAGTTTTATCCTATTTAGAACAGGATCAAGCTGCAGATGTTCTTGTTGCACTTCCTGAAAATATGCGTGTTGATATTGTATTACGCATATCATCACTCGATGGCATACAACCCATAGCTATTCATGAATTAGATGATATGCTGGAAAAACAATTTTCAGGTAATTCGGAAAACATCCGTACTTCAGCAGTAGGTGGAATAAAAACGGCGGCAAATATTATGAATTTCCTGGATAGTAGTATCGAAGCAGAAATTATTGAAAAAGTAAAAGAGGTTGATGAGGAGATTGGTACAAGCATTCAGGAGCTTATGTTCGTATTTGAAAATTTGATTGAAGTCGATGATCGTGGAATACAGGCATTATTACGAGAGGTTTCTGCAGAAACGTTGATTCTGGCATTGAAGGGAGCTGATGAGGCGATTAAAGAGAAAATATTTAAAAACATGTCTCGACGCGCGGGAGAAATGTTAAGAGATGACCTTGAGGCACGCGGCCCAGTTAAACTTAGCGAAGTGGAGGGTGGTCAAAAAGAAATCCTGACGGTTGCTCGTCGTATGGCAGAATCAGGCGAAATTTCATTAGGTGGTAAAGGCGGCGACGAGTATGTCTAATGTGCTCTCATCGGATGATGATTCGGATGTAACGGCCTGGCAGGCTCCAGATGTTGAGTCATCCGATGCAAAAGGCAGTTATGGTGGAATGGTAACAGCCGGAAGTCTTGAAAAAATTCAAAAAGAAGCCTATGCCGAAGGATTTGAAGCGGGAAAAAAAGATGGTTATGTTGCTGGAGAAGGGCTGGTAAAAGAAAATATCGTTCATCTAAATTCTATAATGGAATTATTAAACGAACCACTGCAGGAACTGGATGAAGAACTCATAAAACAATTATTAGATTTAACTACAATCATTGCGGGTCAGGTCATACGTCGTGAACTACGAGCTGATCCTGGGCAGGTCATAGCGGTTGTTCGAGAATGTATTAAATCATTACCAATAGCTGCACGAAAAATCACTATCCACCTGCATCCTGATGATGCGATGTTAGTTCGAGGTGCGTTTTCGATTGAAGAAAATTTCGAGCAAAGCTGGCAAATAAATGAAGATCCTGTGCTTACTCGTGGCGGATGTCGTATTGAGGCAGAGAATTCAAAGATTGATATGACGGTAGAGCAGCAACTTAATCGTGTAATTGCCAGCTTGTTAGGTGGTGAGCGCGAGAGAGATGATGGCTGACAACTAACCATTATCAAGCCTGATGTCATCCTCGATAAAATCTGAATGAGAAAAGATCGACAAAAAATATGGTCTGATGCTTTATCGGCATGTGAAGATCGTTTGCAGGAGCCGCCTGGGATCATCGTTGAGGGAAAACTAAATCGCATGGTTGGCCTAACCCTGGAGGCGGTCGGTTGTCACGCCGCAATAGGTGCCCGCTGTCTGGTTGACAGTAACGATAGCCAGCCGATCGAAGCCGAAGTAGTGGGCTTTGCAAACGAACGTCTTTTTTTGATGCCTACCGGTAGTATTCAGGGACTTCGCCCCAACGCACGGGTTATTCCAACTGAAAAAGTTTATGAGGCGCCAGTCGGGCATGAATTGCTAGGCAGGGTGCTTGATGGTGCTGGGCGACCTCTGGATGGTAAAGGCCCCTTAAACACGACTCAGACATTACCGCTTACAGGTAGACAGATAAATCCTCTGTCACGTCAACCGATTGAGCAACCGCTTGATGTCGGCGTGAGAAGTATTAACTCCTTACTAACGATTGGTCGCGGACAACGTATGGGCCTGTTTGCAGGAAGTGGCGTCGGCAAGAGTGTGTTACTTGGTATGATGACCAGGTTTACTGCCGCCGACGTTATCGTCGTGGGCCTTATCGGCGAGCGTGGTCGTGAAGTAAAGGAATTTATAAACCGCATACTTGGTGAAGTGGGTATGTCACGTTCGGTGGTGGTGGCCGTTCCAGCTGATTACACTCCGGTTATGCGTATGCATGGTGCTGCTATGGCGACCACCATCGCTGAATATTTTCGCGATCAGGGACAGCATGTTTTATTACTGATGGATTCACTTACTCGATATGCTCAGGCACAAAGAGAGATTGCATTAGCGATCGGTGAACCACCAGCAACAAAAGGTTATCCGCCATCAGTATTTGCTCGTTTACCACAACTTGTTGAACGTGCAGGCAATGGTGACAAAGGTGGTGGTTCGATCACGGCAATTTATACAATATTAACTGAGGGCAATGTAGAACAGGATCCTATTGCCGACGCAGCGCGAGCCATATTAGACGGACATATTGTCTTGTCCAGAGATTTGGCTGAAGCGGGACAATATCCTGCTATTGACATCGAATCATCGATAAGTAGAACCATGAATGAAATCGTTAGCGAAGAGCAATTACAGTTGGCGCAACGGTGTCGATTAATTAACTCAATCTATCGTCAAAATGAGGATCTAATCAGTGTTGGTGCCTATACTGTTGGTACTGATGTGCGTATCGATGAGGCCATAAATTTTTATCCAACCCTGCAACGGTTTTTAAAACAGGATATGAATACAGCAATGGACTGGGAAACAAGTGTTAATGGCTTGCAAGCCATGTTGAAAGAACATGATGTAAGGCAGCAGCAAGCAGAGGGCTCTCAAATGAATACCGATATGATCAACCATGTCCAAACCTAAGTCTGAACGTTTCAAAGTGTTACAGAAGCTAGCTGGGCGTAATGAAAGTCTTGCTGCCCAGAATCTGGGTCTATCGGTTGGAAATCTGGATGCGCAACGATCTCGACTATCTGAGCTACAAAAGTTTCGTGAAGAATACACGCAACAGTTTTATCAATCGGGGACATCAGGTATTACCAGTATTGCAATGCAGTCGTTTCAACAGTTTATCAGCCAGATCGATGTAGCCATTCAACAACAAAAACAGACGGTGTCGGTGGCTGAACAGGATCATCAGTCAAAAAAACATAATTGGGAAGATAAACACAAAAAAACTCGTATTTATGACAAAACCATTGAACGATTTGTTGTGAATGAAAACGAGGTCAGGGAGGAGCTGGAACAGGTAGAAGTGGATGATCGAAATAATGCTCACATAAAAACCCGAGAGACATAGCGGTACTTATTCACGAAATGATATTATCGCGAAACGGAATTATCTAAGCGGAGGCTTAAGCATAATTCTGGCATAACCATTGCAAACTCATCCTCAAACAGGTATTCATTTGAGGAGTAGTATGTCCGAGTTCCTACCATCAGTGTTAGCGGCAAACATGCCAATGGAGGCTGGGCCGGTGCCATCCAGCCAACCTGGCGGTTCGTCTGATGGTTCAGAAGTCTCTGATTTCGCTTCACTTATTGCTGATATGAATTTTGATTCGGCGACTGCAGAAGTACCAGCACTTGATGCGCCGCCGGGTCAGCCTGGCTTAACCGATCCATTGTTATTGGCGTCGCTGGTCGAAGGTGAGACGCAAAATCCAACCAACATTGATCCATTGGCGACGGTAGAGCTGCAAATAAGCGGCAATCCCTTGCCGCTAAGTGCGCCGATTGTCGCTATCTCTGGATTCGGTATACAAGCTAATCAAGCTGGTGCTTCGGTGATCGCTTTTCAGGGCGATGCTAAAAATATGATGACCACAGGTGTCCAATATGCAAACGCTATTGCGCCTGCCTTACAGCAACCTCAGCTTCAGTTGAGTGGCATGATGCAACCCACGGCTATGCTTCAGGAGATGGAAGCATTAGCGGCTGTGAAGATTGAAATGGCGAAATCAATCGACATGTTGTCATCTCTGCAGCAACAACAAAATTTATCAACTCTGACGGATTCCATTACAAGCCTATCAGGACAGCCATCAGGCCATGCTACGATGGGATTACAGGGCGTAACTGAATTTTCTAATATCCTGGCGGCTAGTACGCGCAGCCCGGAACCGATGACGGCGACCTTAAATCAACCTCAGTGGAATAATCAGATCGGTGATCGAATTCACTGGATGATTTCACAAGGACTCCGCCAGGCGGAAATCAGACTAAATCCACCAGAACTCGGTATGTTGGAGGTACGGATCCACATGCAGGGCGATCAGGCAACGATACAGTTTAATACCGCTCACGCCGACGTTAAGGATGCGCTGGATTCAGCGTTGCCGAGGTTGCGGGAAATGTTGGCTGAAAATGGTCTTAATCTGGCTGATGTAAACGTATCACATCAGGGGCAGCAACAAGCAAAGCATGACGAAGGATCAAATTCCAATCAGGGCATCAATAGCTCAGAGCTGGATTCCGAACAAATCACTGGAATTGAGGATATTAAGTCATTTTCAGGCAATGGTGTCATCGATTTTTATGCCTAAGCACATCAGGCGAACAAATTAATTTGTTTTATTAAAAAATACTAAAGCTAGAAACTAACCAGTCGATAAAGCCAATAGAGTAAAACCACAGCATTAAAGTCAACGATGTAAACACCTATAAAGTATAGGTTTATATGCTTTATTGAAGTAGACAAAAGACGAAAATATTCATAAGGAATTTTACGGATATTGGAATTCGAACAGCGTTTTTGTTTGTCAATAAAATGAGTTGAAGTAGATGGATCTTTTAAAGGAGCTTTAGTTAATGACTACCAGAATTCTTGCAGTAGACGATTCAACCTCAATGCGCCAGATGGTGACCTTTACGCTAAAAGGTGCCGGATATGATGTAGAAGAAGCGGCTGATGGTCAGCAGGCATTAGATATCGCCAAAGGAGGGAAGTTTGATTTAGTCATATCGGATGTAAATATGCCAGTAATGGACGGAATTACTTTAGTGAAAGAACTACGATCATTATCAAATTACAAGTTTACTCCTATATTGATGCTAACAACAGAAAGTACTGGTGATAAAAAATCAGAAGGTAAATCGGCAGGCGCAACAGGCTGGATTGTTAAACCGTTTAATCCGGAACAATTACTAACCACCATTAAAAAAGTACTTGGCTAAGCGGATTTACGAGGACAGGTATGTCGATTGATATTTCACAGTTTCTGCAAACCTTCTACGAAGAAAGTTTTGAAGGGCTTGATATCATGGAGTCAGAATTATTAAATCTGAATGTAGGTTCAGCAGACAAAGAAACCATTAACACCATATTCAGGGCAGCACATTCAATAAAGGGCGGTAGTGGTACTTTTGGCCTGAGCGCAGTTGCCGATTACACCCATATTTTAGAAACCTTACTTGATGAGATGCGGGATGATAAACGTGACGTCACCCAGCATTCAGTTGATCTGATGTTGCAGTCGGTAGATGTCTTACGAGAAATGTTAACGGCCTTGCAGGAGAATCACGATCTGGATCATGATCGGATTGCGGCTTCTCATGCGCAGCTCACAAATCTTCTGGCAGAAGGAACGGGGACGAGTTCGATGCCTGCGGCCGCTTCGTCTAATGCAGCCGAAAATAAAATAATAGAACCACATAGCAATAGTGGCTGGATTATCGATTTCATACCATTTCCTGAAATGATGAGAACTGGGAATGATCCGGTGCGGATTATTCGAGAATTAGATGAGTTAGGTGAATTAACCATAGAACTTGACGATGAAAAAATACCATCACTTGACGAGATAGAAGCTGAAAATTGTTATTTAGCCTGGAAGTTAAGTTTGCAGACCGATGCAGATGAAGCGGTCATTCGAGATATCTTTTCCTGGGTGGATGATGAGTGTGATTTAAAAATTACACCGATAGCCGTTAGAGAAGAATATTCAGGCCCGGAACGTCGTGCGGCAGAACCTGCTCAGAAAGATCGCCGAGTAGCCGATCGTAGATCGAAAACGAAAGAACAAACCTCGATTCGTGTGGGTATCGATAAGGTCGATGATTTAATAAACATGGTCGGTGAGCTGGTAATTACCCAATCCATGTTGCACCAACTACATGATGTAGAGGAATTTAATCAAAATACGCTTGATCGCTTGCAGGATGGACTTGCTCAGTTAGAACAACATACTCGTGAATTACAGGAAAATGTAATGCGCATTCGTATGATGCCCATTAGTTTTACGTTCCAACGTTTTCCTCGACTGGTACGTGATCTTAGTAACCAGTTTGGAAAAAGTATCGAGCTAAAACTAACCGGCGAGCAAACAGAACTGGATAAAACCGTAATGGAAAAAATTGGTGATCCACTGGTTCATCTGGTTCGTAATTCTTTGGATCACGGTATTGAAATGCCGGATATTCGTGCGGCCGCAGGTAAGCCCGAGACTGGCACGATAGAACTCAACGCGTTTCACCAGGGTGGAAATATCGTTATCGAAATTAAAGATGACGGTGCCGGTTTGAATACAAGCAAGATTTTACAAAAAGCAAAAGAAAATGGCATGGTCAAAGATGGTGATATATTAACTGCTGAACAGATCAACGATCTGATTTTTCAACCAGGGTTCTCAACCGCTGACGTAGTGAGTGATGTTTCTGGACGTGGTGTTGGCATGGATGTGGTACGTCGAAATATCCGGTCATTAAATGGTACGGTCGAAGTTGTTTCATCTCCCGGTGCAGGCTCGGTATTTACCATTCGCTTACCTTTGACGCTGGCAATATTAGATGGACAGCTAGTTCGAGTTGGAAATGAAACCTATGTTATTCCGCTGATCGCAATTATTGAATCATTGCAGGTTAAAAGTGAATGTGTAAACGCAGTCACAGGTAGTGCTGAAGTTTACAAATTACGAGACGAATACATTCCTATTTTACGTTTATACGAAATATTTGAGCTGGATCCGGATAATAAAGATTTAACCAAAGGTATGCTTGTTGTTGTTGAGTCAGAAGGCCAGAAGCTTGCGATATTTGTAGATGAATTATTGTCACAACAGCAAGTTGTAATCAAAAGTCTGGAAACAAATTTCAGGAAAATTGATGGTTTATCTGGTGCAACCATATTAGGCGACGGTACGGTCGCATTAATAGCCGATATCGTTGGGGTGTACGGGCTGTATCAGAAAAATTTAGTGCCGGCTGAATTGAAAGTAATTCAGGGTGGCGGAGTTGCGGCATGAGAGGCGTGATATGACAGACACGGTAACAGTGGTTGACGAAAATGATAATACAGAAACGCGCGAGTTTCTAACCTTTATGCTGGCGGGTGAAGAGTATGGAGTTGACATACTCCGTGTTCAGGAGATTAAGGGATGGGATTCGGTAACGAATATACCCAATACACCGAATTATATTCGAGGCGTAATTAATTTGCGTGGCACGATTGTACCTATTATTGATATGCGTCTGCGATTCGGATTAGAGCCTTTAGAATATGGTGCTACTACCGTAGTGATAGTTCTGAAAGTCGAAAAAGATTCTGAAACTGTACGAACCATGGGCGTGGTGGTGGATGCGGTTTCTGATGTGCATGATGTACCAAAGAATCAAATTAAGGCCTCGCCAGATTTTGGTACTACGGTTGATACTGAGTTTGTAAAAGGGCTTGCTACCGTTGGTGAGAAAATGGTGATTGTACTGGATATTGATCACATGTTGAATTCGAATGAACTTGAATCATTAGATGCGGCGATTGAATAATTAGCGCCATAAAAATATTTTGTAAATAAATATTAGATAACTTATGCAAGCAGGATAAGACAAGGACTTAATAGAGGTGAAAGTAATGAATATGATTTTGGATTTAAAGGGATGGCAGAAAGTGGCGATCAATGTTGGCCTGGCCTCTGTAGCGCCCGTTATTTTATTGTACCTGATAACAGCTGGAAATGTTGTCTCACTTGTTTCGGTTGAAGTTGTTGTGGCGATGTTGTTTTTTGCAGGGTCAGTTATATTAAGCAGTAAAATTCTGGTGTCTCAGAGTGGGGCTGACGCGTTCGATGCGGCTCGCTTAAGGTCAGCACTGGATGCGGTTACGACCAATGTAATGGTGGCCGATGCCGATAATAATATCGTTTATATGAATGAAGCCGTTGTCGACATGTTTAATGTTGCTGGAAACGATATTCGCAAAGATTTACCTGATTTCAATGAAAACAGTTTGCTGGGTGGTAATATGGATCAGTTCCATAAAGATCCATCACATCAACAGCGTTTAGTGGCCAGTTTAAAAGAAACCGTTAAGGCCGAGATAAAAGTAGGCGGACGAAGTTTTGCTCTGGTTGCAACACCTATATTTGATAAATCGAATCAACGCATCGGTACTGCCATTGAATGGGCTGATCGTACCACCGAGATTGCGGCTAACACTACGCGTGCTACTCTTGAAACTGAAAATTCACGAGTTAAGTCCTCCCTCGATGCAGTAACCACTAACGTTATGATTGCGGATGAGAATAACGATATTGTATATATGAATGATGCTCTGGTTAATATGTTCGATACTGCAGCAGAAGATATACGTAAAGATCTGCCAAAATTTAATGAGAAAAATTTGATGGGTGGTAATATGGATCAATTCCATAAAGATCCTTCTCATCAACGCAATATGATTGCCGGTTTAAAAGATACAGTGCATGCCGAAATTGTCGTAGGTGGTCGCACCTTCTCACTTGTAGCTACCCCCGTTCTAAAAGAGAATGGAACCCGGTTAGGCACGGCTGTTGAATGGAAAGATCGTACTGAAGAGCTCAAGGTGATTGAGAATGAACGCCGATTGATGAATGAAGCGATGCGTGTACAGGCAGCGTTAGCCGCGGTGACTTCAAACGTGATGGTGGCTGATCCAGATAACAATATTATGTTTATGAACGATGCGCTGAAAAATATGTTTGACGTAGCTCAAAGTGATATTCGCAAAGAGTTACCAAACTTTGACCGGGCAAAACTACAAGGGGCGAATATGGATCAATTCCATAAAAACCCAGCACATCAGCAGCGTATGATTGAGGAGCTAAAAGAGACGGTGAAAACACAGATCGTGGTGGGTGGTCGTACTTTCTCGCTCGTAGCAACACCGGTGTTTAATGATGAAGGTGAACGTCTGGGCACGGCGGTTGAATGGAAGGATCGTACCGCCGAGCTACAGATTGAACAGGAAGTAGAAGAAGTCGTTAGCGCAGCGGCAAGTGGTAATTTAGGTAAACGCTTAGTCATTGAAGGCAAAACGGGATTCTTCCGTAATGTAAGTGAAGGGATTAATCAGTTAGCGGAAGTCTGTGATGATGTCATTCAGGATACCATTCGTGTCTTTGGTGCAATGGCTGAAGGTAATTTAACCGAAAAAATCACTAAAGAATACCATGGTTCGTTTGAACAATTAAAAAATGACGCCAATTCGACAATTGATAAATTTGTTGAAGTCGTGGATGAAATTCAAAACACCTCTGCGTCAGTTAATACAGGAGCATCTGAAATTTCTATTGGTAATCAGTCATTGAGTCAGCGTAATGAAGAACAGGCCTCCAGCCTTGAGGAAACGGCGTCAAGTATGGAAGAAATGACCAGTACCGTACGTCAAAATGCTGATAACGCTAACCAGGCGAATCAACTGGCTGCTGCTGCACGCAGTCAGGCTGAAAAGGGTGGTGAAGTGGTCGCCTCGGCCGTCAATGCGATGAGTGGAATCAATACCAGCAGTAAAAAAGTTGCCGACATTATCAGCGTCATTGATGAGATTGCCTTCCAGACAAATTTGTTGGCTTTAAATGCAGCTGTAGAAGCGGCACGAGCGGGTGAACAGGGACGAGGATTTGCAGTTGTTGCTTCTGAAGTTCGAAACCTTGCTCAGCGATCTGCAGGTGCAGCCAAAGAAATTAAGGATTTAATTGAAGAATCCGTCAGCAAAGTCGACGAAGGTACGGAGTTGGTGAACGCCTCTGGTGAAACACTGGATGAGATCGTAAATGGTATTAAGAAAGTGAGTAACATCGTTGCCGAGATTGCCGCAGCCAGTGCTGAACAGGCTAGCGGGATCGATCAGGTTAACAAGGCTGTGACACAACTTGATGATATGACCCAACAGAATGCGGCATTAGTTGAAGAAGCAGCAGCGGCCAGTGAGGCGATGCAGGGACAGGCGGAAGGCTTATCTGAGTTGATGACGTTCTTCTCTACGGGTAAGGAAAATAGTGCCGGCGAAATACAGGTACGATCGAATGTTGAAGTAACTAAACAAAGGAGTCGTCCGGCAACCACCTCAGTATCTGGACGGCAACAGAAACCGAAAGCGATTCCTGAGGACGAGGAATGGGAAGAGTTTTAAATTACCACTTCAGAGTGATTTGTTGTAACTGAAGTCACTTATCTCCGGTGCAACTTGCCATGTTGTGTAATTCACATGTTGTGTAATTCAATTGATAGATGAGGGAATTAACAGTGCGCCTGGTTTCGGTTGTTAATCAAAAAGGCGGTGTTGGTAAAACAACAACCGTGGCAAACCTATCCTACATGCTTGCCTTAAGTGGTAATAAAGTGGCGGCGATAGATTTTGACCCTCAGGGAAGTTTAACAGTGAGTCTCGGTGAAAACTCTCGCAGTCTATCTGGCATGGATGAAGTTTTGCTCGATGGTGTCGATATTTGTAACGTAATGCACGAAGTTCGAGACAATCTTCATTTGGTTGCCTGTGGTCCACAGCTAGCTGCATGTGAACAAAAACTGGAAAATACATCTGCTGTCGCAAAGCGGCTACGTAAAACACTAAAAAATCTGCAAGGCTATGATTATGTATTATTAGATTGCCCGCCTTCATCGGGGTTTTTAGTTGTTAGTGCCTTGTTTGCCACTGAGGAAATATTGATACCGGTTGCCGGCGACTATCTGGCCTTGCATGGGATGTCTCATTTGATGGGCACACTAGCACAGTTTGAAAAATCATTAAAACTTAAACACAAACAGTGGATTGTAGTTACCCGGTTCCATCCTCGGCGTCGCTTATCACAAGGCGTGATAGATAACCTGGTCGAACATTTTCCCGGACTGGTTTTGAAGACGCCAATCAGAGAAACGTCGGCGCTGGCTGAAGGTCCCAGCTTTGGTTTGACGATTAGTGAGTACCGAAATAAAAGTAACGGCTCTGCTGACTATGAAAAACTTGCTGTCGATTTTTGTAAAGGCAGGACGATTCAATGACTACGCGTAAAAAAAATATAATAGGGCATGATCCCCTGGCCTGGATATCTCTTGATGATGAAGATGACCAAACCGGAGTAAACGCATCAGAAAAAGTTAACACCAGTGATAAAAATACCAGCAAGAAAAAACCAGTGCAACATCCCTTTGGGATCGATGTGGATTCTTTCTTGCTAGGCTATGACTTAATCCAGGATCAGGCTGGTGAAATATTTGCCAATTTCTATAAAGATTTATTTAACGACTATTCTGAAGTAAAACCCCTGTTTGATGGTGTAGACATTAAAAATCAGGAGAAGAAACTTGCCGGAGCGATTGGTCTACTGGCCGATAACATTAATGATGTTGATAAGTTGACCACGGTACTGTCTGCTCTGGGAAAAAGTCATCAACAATACGGCGCAAAAGAAGAACATTATACGGCGGTAGAAAATACATTATTAGCCGTGATTAAAAAACAGATAGGTCGCAAGTGGACAAAAAAAATTAGCGCAAACTGGGCGACCGTATTAAGCAAGGCAGCCGAGGTGATGTTGGATGCCTATAATGAAATAGATGATACGATTGAGCTTGAATCTTCATCGTCAACTGATGATACGGGTATAGCAGAAAACGATAAAGTCGACGATGAATCCGAGGTGTTGTATTTAGAGGCAAGACAGGATATCTCTACCGTTAGCGAATTACTGGATAGCCTGAAGATTCACATAAACACAGGCCAGGTCAAGATTGATATTTCGCGCGTGACTCGTATTGACGCTTCCTGTTTACAACTACTGTATCTGCTCGTTCGTGATGCGGATATCAGTAACTATCAAATAGAAATTACAGGAACCTCTGAGGCCTTTGACCGTTCTGTGTTTTTATTGGGAATGAGTAATATGTTAAAGGTGGCTGTTTAAATGGGTGTATTATCTGCAGGAAATCAGTTGGCACTGAATAAAAGACGTGAATTCGTTTTCATGGAAAAAGATTTTAATTTCATTGTTAAACTGGTTGGCGAACGTACCGGGATAGTGTTATCTGATTCAAAACGAGAAATGGTTTACAGCCGGTTAACTCGTCGTATCCGTGAGCTTGGTATAAAAGATTTTACTACCTACTGTAACATGCTGCGCGATGGCGATCCCAATGAGCTTGTAAATTTCACCAATGCGTTGACGACAAATCTTACCTCTTTTTTCCGTGAGCCTCATCATTTTGAGTACCTGGCAAATACGGTATTACCTGCAATCGAAGCAAATAAAACTAATCGAAGCTTACGTATCTGGTCAGCCGGTTGTTCTTCTGGAGAAGAACCTTATACCATCGCAATGACCGTGCGCGAGATTTTACCGGAAAATTCTGGCTGGGATATAAAAATTATGGCCACCGACCTGGATTCTAATATGGTTGAAAAAGCACAAACTGGAATCTATGTTGATGAACGGGTTACCGGAATTGATAAGAAGCGATTAAAACGATGGTTTGTGAAAGGCAAAGGACAAAATGTGGGAAAGGTCCGAATTAAACCTGAATTGCAGAAAATAATTACTTTTAAGCAGTTAAATTTATTAAATGATTGGCCGATGCGCGAGCCAATGGATGTGATTTTTTGCCGAAATGTAGTGATCTATTTTAACAAGGACACGCAAAAAATACTATTTAGCAGGTACTCAGAATTAATTGCCGATCATGGTCATTTGTTTATCGGTCACTCAGAATCATTGAATAAGGTTAGTGATGATTTTAAATTGATTGGCAAAACCATATACCAGAAGATAAGTTAATGGTCTCAGTAAACCGATTAGAAGATGAACGTAACCATCCCAAACCAATTTGCCTGCAAGGATTTGAGCGTATCAATCGTTACTGGGATCGACGCAATGAAATCCATGCGGCCAAGATTCTTCCCGGTGAATTTTATGTAACCAAACATAATGAAGCGGTTTTGACCGTATTAGGTTCCTGTGTATCAGCCTGTTTACGCGACAAGGTAAAAGGCATCGGTGGTATGAATCATTTCATGTTACCGGTTGGTACTGAGGATAATCGTGCCGAGCTGGATAAAGTGGGTAATGCTGCTCGTTACGGAAACTTTGCCATGGAACAACTTATTAATACGATATTAAGTAACGGTGGAAAACGTGAAAATCTTGAGGTGAAAATATTTGGTGGTGGCAAAGTTTTGAATGGCATGGATCAGATCGATATTGGTCACAAGAATATTTCTTTTATTCGTGGTTATGTGATTTTAGAGGGACTGGAGGTTGCCGCACAGGACCTCGGCGATGTCTATCCCAGGAAAGTTATGTATTTTCCACGTACAGGCAAAGTCTGGGTTAAAAAACTTCACAGGGTTGATAATAAAACCATTGCTAACCGTGAAAACCGTTACAAAGTTGAAATTCAACAACAGCCGATTGAAAGTGATATCGAGTTATTTGATTAAATATTATGACTAATAAAATAAATGTATTAATTGTCGATGATTCGGCATTGGTGAGACAGATTTTAACGGAGATTTTAAATTCTGATCCGGGTATCGAGGTAGTTGGACATGCGCAAGATCCTATAATCGCTCGCGATAAAATAAAGCGACTTAATCCAGACGTGATTACGCTTGATGTTGAAATGCCAAAGATGGATGGGGTTACTTTTTTGCGAAACCTGATGAGGTTACGTCCCATGCCGGTTGTGATGATTTCGTCTTTAACTGAAAAAGGTGCCGACATAACCCTGGAGGCGATGGAGATTGGCGCTGTAGATTTTATTGCCAAACCGAAAATAGATGTCAAGGAAGGCCTGGATGATTACAAAGATGAGATTCTTACCAAAGTAAAAATGGCTGCGAAGGCAAAAGTCAGAGCCTACGATGATTCTCCACTCCGAAAAATGAGTGTCGACCCCAAACTTGATGCAGATGCGGTATTAACTAAAAAGTCACGAAAACATTTTAAAACCACTGACAAACTGATCGCGATCGGTGCATCGACCGGGGGCACCGAAGCCATTCGTGATGTACTCGCGATGATGCCACCTGATGCACCGGGTATTGTCATCAGTCAACATATTCCAGAGGCCTTCAGTGCGCCGTTTGCTAAACGCATGAATACGGTTTCAGCGATGACCGTGTATGAGGCACAAGATGGCCAGCAGATCCTGCGAGGCCATGTCTATATTGCCCCTGGTAATAGGCACTTAGTCGTCGAACGCAGTGGTGCACAATATGTGTGTCGCCTGAATGACGGTTCGCCGGTAAATCGCCATAAACCCAGCGTTGATGTGATGTTTCGTTCCGTTGCGCAGAATGTGGGGCCCAATGCGATTGGTGTAATTTTAACCGGTATGGGTGATGACGGCGCGCGCGGCCTGCTCGAAATGAAAGAGGCGGGTGCACCTACAATGGCTCAGGACGAGGCCTCCAGCGTCGTTTGGGGTATGCCCGGTGAGGCCGTGAAAATGGGCGCTGCAGACGATGAGCTCGATTTGTTGGCAATAACCCCACGGTTATTGAAGCTTTCTTCCTGTTAGGACTGAATTTTGCATAGTTTAACAAGACTGTAGAACGGATAATGGATTTTGGCATCGTGTATGGTGAATAAAGCTAAAAAGTACGATCAGACTGATGGTGTAGATTTAAATGCCCTGGTTGAGCAGCATGCGGATCTGGTAAAAAAAATCGCCTATCATCTTTCCGCTCGACTGCCTGCCTGTGTCCTTGTCGATGATCTTATTCAGGCTGGGTTGATGGGCTTAATGGATGCGGCCTCGCATTATGATCCCAGCCAGGGCGCAAGTTTTCCAACCTATGCCTCGATCCGAATACGCGGCTCCATGCTCGATGAACTTCGACGCAATGACTGGGCACCTAAATCCGTGCATCGCAAGGCCCGCGATATGATGGCGGCGGTGAACAGAATCGAAGCGAGAACCGGGCGGGATGCACGACCAGCCGATGTTGCCGAGGCTCTCGATATTTCATTAGATGAATATCATCAGTTGGTATTAGAGACCAATACCTGTCGAGTGTTTAACTTTGTCGAAGTAGAATATGAAGACCAGAGTTTTAGCGACGGCGTTACCGACGAATCAATTCAAGGTCCGTTGGGTGGCATTCAAAAAGATGAATTCAAACAGTATCTGGTTGATGCGATAAAAACTTTACCTGAACGCGAACAGCTTATTATCAGTTTGTACTACGATGAAGAACTCAATTTAAAAGAGATCGGAAGCGTGTTGGGTGTAAGTGAGTCACGGGTCAGCCAGCTGATGAGTCAGGCCCATACCCGGATGCGGTCGACACTTTCAGAATTTATTGAGCCAGAAGTTCACGAATATGGCTAATATTCAGCCATCATAACTGGCGATTCCACAATTTCCGTTTATTCTTATATATAGTATATTTTCCTGCGCTAGCCCCCGTTAGTATCTGGCTTGATTCCAGCCAGGTCATATATCCGTTATCGATATGTGAACCATTCGGCAGTTACGCAATGTGTTGCAGCTTTAGACTTCCTGCCGAGCAGGGGGAATATACGGTAGTCCTTGAAGGAGGTAGTGAATGAGTTTTAATGAAATATTTTTGAGCGTGCATAGTAGTCCCGGCGTGGCCGCGATTATCTGGTTAGGTATTTTAATAGCAATTGTGATTGTGATGTATTTTGCACGTTTGCCTGCTCATTTAGCAATTAACTCGATGAGTCGAGTTCTCTATAATGCGATGCGCCTTTCTGCTCGAGCCGTGATGGGGGCGGAAGCGACATTGAATCAACGCAATAGAGAGGTGCTGTTAGAGCAGGGGCGCGAAGCGGTCGAGCGAATCATTGAACGAGAGTTTGATCGTGTTGATGGCACGGTACGCAGAGACTTATCAGAGTACCCTGCTTTGCACCGTCAATTGAGTGAAGAGATAACTACCATTGATGATGACTATAAGGAAAGTACCGAGGTACCACCCGAGCCACCGGCCTGGGTGAAAGCGGTTGAAGCGGTCGCAAAAATACCAGGCAAAGATCCGATGGTGGCCTCTATTTTAGAAGACATTCACATCTCCATGGTCAAGGCGAATACTCAGGCGATTGAAGCCTATCGTAAATCCAGCCATAAACGTCATGAACATTTAAAAAATATGATGCCACATTGGCGCAAGGTAAAAAGTGTGCTCGGCCTGGTGGATAAAAACGTGACCAGTTTATTAGCACGCTCATTAACGATCGATCGTCATATGGAAGAATATGAAAGTATAATTTCCAAGACCGATCGCGCGGTTCGGACCTTATCATCGTCTTCATTAACGCAATTTTTTGTTTCTTTGTTGGTGCTATCAATCGCAATAGGCGGTGCTTTTGTTAATTTTAATTTGATCGCGCGCCCGATGGCGGAAATGGTGGGGGGCACGAGTCTTATTGTGGGCTTCTCGATTAGCAGTATTGCTGCATTGGTGATTATTCTGGTTGAGCTGTCGATGGGCCTGTTTCTAATGGAAACCATGCGTATTACCCGATTATTTCCCGTGATAGGGGCCTTGAATGACAAAGTTCGATTGCGCCTGGTCTGGGTATTTTTCGCAATACTCTTTTTCCTTGCCTCGGTAGAAGCTGGCCTGGCCTTTATGCGCGAAATGTTAATGGAGGATGATTCCAAAATCGTAGCCGCATTAACGGGTACGGCAGAAGGTGGACTGGCCGATACGTCTAACCATTATTTATGGATTACCACGGTTGCACAGATGGGCCTGGGGTTTGTTTTACCGTTTGCGTTAATGTTTGTGGCTATTCCACTTGAGACCTTTGTACATTCAATGCGTACCGTGTTTGGCTTGATCGGCGTGGGCACATTAAGAATCATTGCTTCGTTATTGCGGTTAATTGGTAATATCATGCGATTTTTCGCAAACTCACTGGTGCAGATCTATGATCTCATTATATTTGGACCACTGTGGATTGAAGAAGTTATAAAAACAAGAAATACTAAAGATGATGCCGGTACGGATGCATCGTCAGCATTCTAATAATAGGGAGTCACTAATGAGCGTTAGAAAAATATTACTAACTGGTTTTACGTTTTTTTTGTTAAGTTGTTCGGCAGAGAACACAGGTCCAAATAATCAGGGTGTTTACATGTTGGTGGACACCTCGGGCACGTATACCAAGGAGCTGTTGCAGGCACAAAAAATTATAAACTTCACACTGTCAAAACTTAACCCCGGAGATACCTTTGCGGTGGCGAGGGTGGATACCGGCAGTTTTAGTGAAAAAGATATTATCTATAAACAGTTCTTCGATGAGCGTCCGAGTACAACCAATAGACAAAAGCGAAAATTTCGTGATGTGATCGATAAATTCATTAAGACCGCAAAGCCGAGTTCATATACCGATATCACCGGGGGCATTTTACAGGCCATCGAATATCTGAATGAGGCAGATACTCGAAAGAAAACGATTTTAATCTTTTCCGATTTAAAAGAGGAATTGAAAAAAGGATTTGTGCGGGATATCCCACTACAATTGACGGGCTACCAGGTGATTGCGGTAAACGTTACCAAGTTACGCTCTGATAATAAAGATCCACGGGAATATATTGATCGGTTAGAGGCCTGGGAGCTGCGTGTTCAAACCGGTGAAGGTGAATGGCGGGTTATTAATGATCTGTCTCGTCTGGAGCCTATATTTAACTAAACTATTTCTACACCATATATTTTATATGCCAGGCGGGAATCACGATTGTGATTCCCGTTTTGCTATATTTTATTTGTATTATTTATAGTCTTACCGTAATCATGAGTGGCTTCATATCAGTTATTTTCTCAAAGTCAAGATTGACATAAACACCGGGAAAGGAATAAATTCATAAAGGTTTCAAGTTTGCCGATAGCAGTGCCGACATAAATTAATATGAATTATAAATTACTGGATAATGATGCCTCACCCAATTAAACAAAATCGCAGTCGCAGCCCGATGTGGTATTTTGAGCAGAATTATTCTTTATTGCTGGATATGCTTAAAGATACGCGGCTGATGGAGTTAGGACGAGTTCAGTTTGAATTAGGCTGCTATCCGGTGGCACTGGAAATATTGGAAAAAACTCGCTACACCCTGTTACTCAAAATATCACAACAATTCGCATCGGCAAATTTTATGCTGGCCGATGTTGTATTTACCGTGCGGGTCTATCAGGATGCGCAACTTGCTGAGGTGATCAGTTATCAAGGTCGTCATAGTATTCAGTATAAATACCCTTATCCAAATGAAGGCATGTATGCGCCCGACGAAAAGAGACAATGTAACCTGCTTTTACATGACTGGCTTAATGCCTGTTCTCGACTAAACTACAAAGAGACATTAATTGAGAGCTGTTGAACATCCTGTGACTTTATTCAATCCCCAGATGGTGTATTTATAATGCTGAGCGCGGGGATAAAAAGCAGGCATGGATTCCGAATGCTAAGATCCGGTGTCTTTATCGCGACCCTTGGTTTATTTAACCTCCCCGTTTCTGCTACCAGCACACTTCAGGCTCTGGATGCCCAGGATCGAGGTGATTTCCAGACAGCAGCCATTTTATGGCAGCAACTCGCTAATGAAGGTAACGCCCTGGCTCAATATAATCTTGCCTTGCTATACAAGCTGGGGGAGGGCGTTAAAGTTGATGAAAATATGTCAAACTACTGGCTGACCATGGCTGCCCGTCAGGGCATAGTGCAGGCATATCAAAGTTTAAATACCAATAGCGTACAGGCGACGCAACAGCGTTTGTCAGTCAAGCCACTATCTGTGATCGGTCCTCAGCAATGGGTGGCTTCACAGAATCCCAGGTATTACACGCTCCAGTTAGCCAGTAGTACGAATAAACAGTTAATCGAAAAATATTATTCCCTTAATGATCTCAGTGGTAAGGCGGGGTATTACAGCTCAATGAGACAGGGTGAGCGTTGGTATGCATTAGTTTACGGCTCCTATAACTCAGTACATACGGCCAAATCAGCTATCTCAGATTTACCTCAGAATCTTCGAAAATGGTCACCGTGGGTGCGTAATATCCGCTCTATCCACAAAATTATGATTACCGAATAATTTCCAGCCAACGCCAATAAAAGCTTATTAATCAATTTTTTAGCAAATTATTATTGATTTATTTCACGTGCAGATAGTTGCCATTTGCTGGTCTGAGCATTAAAATTTCGCTGTATATCACGCTGTTCGTGTGTATTTATCGCCATTAACCATTATAATAATATGGCATAATCAGGATAAACTTTGAGAATAAACATTGATTTAGATGCGTGGTGTGCTTTTTCCCCTGGCTGGCAACATCATTCGGCCACAGAGTTACTGGAACAGGATCTGGCTACCGATGTGTCATTTTTAGCGCCGATAAAACGGCGTAGATTGAGTACATTGAGTCGTTTGAGTTTACGTCTTGCTTATTCGATTGCCCCCGAGTTTCACGGCAATTGTGTCTTCGGATCACAGCACGGTGAGCTGGTAACAACTCAAGGATTATTGCAAAGTATTGTTGAGAATGAAATCGTATCACCTGCGGGTTTTAGTGCCTCTGTACATAATACTGCGGTGGGATTGCATTCAATCAATAATCAAAACCGCTCTGCCTGTACCTCGATTGCTGCCGGGTTGGACAGTCTGGCAATGTGTTTTGTTGAGGCTTATGCATTATTGCAGCAAGAGCCGGTAGAGCAGGTACTCGTTGTTTTTGCCGACGACAGGCTACCTGATGCTCTGGTCGAGTTTGCGAGTTACAACCAACTGCACGGATTTGCCGCTCTTGTGCGCCGAGGGGAGCAAGGAAAAAAATCTGGATTATTGCGCATAGATCTGGAACAAGTTAAAAAAAACCCTGAAACGACCGATAAAGATTCTATCAGTGCTTTAATCGATTGCTTGCTTGAAGGACGTTCGAGTGGTTATACGACTGGGGAAAATAATGACTGGAATTGGCAGTTTAGTGTTTAATAAGTTTTTTTATGTCTGGAGATTGATCGCGACGGGTTGGTGTTTTTTAACCTTTAGTGTGGGCGGGTTCCTGCTTGCTGTATTCGTGTTTCCTGTTATCAATCTGATCGCGGTATTCATACCAAACGAGCAGCTGAAACATCATCGCGCCCAGGCGGTTATCCATTATTCGTTTAAATTTTTTCTCTGGCAAATGATTTTACTGGGCATTATGCGCATGAATATTGTTGGTATGGAGAAGCTTAATAATAATAAAGCTAAACTCATCCTGGCTAACCATCCAACCTTAGTGGATGTCGTGCTGTTGATATCGCTAATTAAGCATACTAACTGTGTGGTTAAAAGAAGTTTATTTAAAGACCCATTTCTCAAAGGGGTCGTTACTGCAGCAGGATACATTAACAATGATGGCAGTGATGCGATCATAGATGAGTGCTCGAGGGCCTTAAAAGCCGGAGATAATCTGGTCATATTTCCAGAAGGAACGCGTTCAGTCCCAGGCAAAGAAATGAAATTTCAGCGGGGTGCCGCACACATAGCTACCCGCAGCGGCACGGATGTTGTGCCAGTGACAATAACCTGCGATCCACCTACATTAACCAAGGCTCAAAAGTGGTATCATATACCCAGTCGCCCATTTTGTCTGACCGCTGAAGTAGGTGACCCTCTTGATATTAGCGATATTGTAATGAGCGACGAACCTGCGACCCTAACCTCGCGACGTTTGACGAAATATTTGCACGATTATTTCACCAGGAGACTCGAACAGTTTGGAATCATTAGAGCAAGAGCTTAAGGTACTGATAATTGAGGTACTTGATTTAGAAGACATCACGACTGATGACATTAATTCCGAGGAGCCACTATTTGTGGATGGTTTAGGACTGGATTCGATTGATGCGTTAGAATTGGGTGTGGCATTACAAAAACGCTATAGTATAAAAATTGAGGCAGAAGGCGAACAAACACGTGAGTTATTCTCATCGGTTAAAAATTTAGCAAGATTTGTTGCAGAAAATAAAAAATAATTGGGGTTGGGAAGTTGTCAAAGCTAACAAAAGACGAAATATTTGAACAGATAAAAGGTGTACTCGAAGAATTGTTTGAGGTTGATAAAAGTGAGGTTGCATTAAGCTCTCACCTTTATGATGATCTTGATCTGGACAGCATCGATGCGGTCGATCTGGTCATCAAGCTAAAAGAGATAACCGGTAAAATGGCTACACCGGAAGAATTTAAGGCGGTTCGGACTGTTGGGGATGTTGTCGATATAATATATAACTTGTTACAAGACTAAATGTTTAACCTGATCAAGGTTGTAGTAATAGCTCTGTTATTACTCTATCCAGTATTTGTCTACTTTGGGATTAAATATTTTTCCCTTTCACACCTAAGTATATTTTTACTGTTACTTTTTGTTGCACGCTTTGTGTTTACCCGAAAAGGTAATAAAACCGCTCGATTGCAGATGATATTCACGGTCTTAATAGGCGGCAGTCTGGTTGGCCTGTCCTGGCTATTCAATTCCATCGATTATCTTAAGTGGTATCCTGTTGGCTTGAATATAATATTTTTTCTGATTTTTTTTTCCTCGTTGCTTTCCCCGCCAAGCATAATCGAACAGATAGCACGGCTTCATCGTAAAGACTTGCCACCTTCTGGGATAATATATACACGCAATGTAACCATTATCTGGACAGTCTTTTTTGTTATTAATGCCTTAATCTCAAGCTGGACTGTGCTCTACGGTACCATGGAGGTCTGGACTCTTTATAATGGTTTAATTTCGTATATTATAATGGGGGTTCTTTTAGGTTTAGAGATTTTGCTCCGAAATTATTTTGTTGAACCTCCGAAATGACGGGAGTTGACATTGAACAATTCAGCTTTACCAGGTTATTAAATGGTAACCTTGACTGGACAGTAATTTTCAGCGCCGATCATGCTCTAAGCTGGTCGCAAATACGCAGACATATCTTTTTATTAGCAAATAAGATAGAGCAATCAGAATTTAATTGCTGGATTCTTGCTTCGGATTCACCCCGTTTTTTTTTAGTGGGTATGTTGGCGCTAATTGTTGCAAAAAAAGAGATTTTATTACCCCCCAATAATTTGACAGGAACCTTATCAGAGACCATTCAAGGCGCCCAGGCCATGTTAACTGATTTAGATGCTGGCACAAATTTACCTGTATTCAGCCTGGCTGAAATAGAGGGTGAGCCGGAATATATTGAGATTAGCATTGAATCGGACGCGCAATTTATTCAAATATGCACCTCTGGTTCAAGCGGGGAACCGAAACAGATTCGCAAATCATTAGCCACGCTTGAAACTGAACTTCGATGCCTGGAAACCAGGTGGGGAGCATTAGTCAAAAATAAAGTCGCGATTAGTACGGTATCGCATCAACATATTTACGGATTATTATTTAGAGTGTTGTGGCCAGTGATGGCGGGCCGTGCTTTCGTCGAGGAAAATGTAGAATATCCTGAGCAAATCCCCTCTTTAGCAAAAAAATACGGTGAATTAATCTTAATTTCAAGCCCGGCCTATTTGAAGCGAATGGCCGATGTTCTGGATAAAGATGTCATGCAGAACATGGTCAAGGTGATCTATTCGTCTGGTGGGCCACTGCTTCAAGATACGGCTATTTTTTATGCAGAACACTTTTCGTTAACGCCAATAGAAGTTCTAGGTAGCACTGAAACAGGAGGGATTGCCTATCGGCAACAAAAAGCTCAGGAGGAAGTATTGTGGCATAAATTCGATGAGGTTCAGATTCGGCGTGATTCGAAAAATGGTGTGCTTTCGATAAAGTCGCCGTTTTGTTTTAGCGATGACTGGTATGCGATGGGGGATGAGGTTGAATTAATGTCGGCCGCGACCTTCAAACTATTAGGTCGGCTGGATCGTATTGTAAAACTGGAAGAAAAGCGCATTTCACTTGATCGTATGGAGACGATTCTCAGCCAAAACGAGTTGATTGAGCAGGCCAAAGTAACCGTATTAACGGGGCACCGTACCATCCTGGGGGGTGTCTGCGTGTTAACTGAGGTTGGCACACAATTATTGGCCCAACTCTCTCGGCGGGAATTTTCTGAGCGATTGCGCGAATATCTGGCGGACTATTTTGATCGCGTTACTTTACCCAGAAAGTGGCGTTATGTGGCTGATTTTCCTTATAATAGCCAGGGAAAGCTGACCCAGGCCGAGTTAACCAGGTTATTTGATGAGGAACCACATGATTGAGAATCCGCATATACTATCCTCAAGTGATATCGACAATGGCGTATTGCTGCAGTTAAAAATCCAGGCCGAACTTAGTTATTTTCAAGGACATTTTCCCGCGCACCCGGTTGTACCCGGTGTGGTTCAGTTGCGCTGGATTGAAAGTTTAGCCAGGAAATTTAACCTGGTGGACGGTGAGTTTCAACGTGTAGATAAACTCAAATTTATGCGCATCATGTCTGAAGATTATGAGGTCGAATTAGAGTTGAGTAAGCCAAAACCCGATACCGTCCAGTTTAAATATAGTTCTGAGCACGGTATTCACGCTTCAGGAAAAATGATATTTAAATAAATAATTATGCCAAGATTCTGTGCTGTCATTCCCTGTTTCAATCATCATGCGGTTATCGCAGATACCGTGCGTGCCTTATTAGAATATGTTGAACAAGTTATTATTGTGGATGATGGTAGCCGCGAAGATACTCGACTTGCCTTGCAAAACCTGGCCGAACTATATGGCGAAAAATTAGTGCTGCATCGTTTTGATCGTAATCAGGGTAAAGGTGTCGCGATGCTTAAGGCCTTCGGACTTGCCTTTGGATCAGGTTTTACTCATGCCGTGCAGGTTGATGCTGATGGACAGCATGATTTATCCAATACACCGGTTATGATAGAACAGGCGCGTACTTTTCCAGATGCGCTCATTACAGCCATCCCGGAGTATGATGAAACTGTTAATCGTATGCGCTTTGTTATGCGTTATCTTACCCATTTCTGGGTATGGATAGAGACATTATCATTTCAAATAAAAGATTCAATGTGTGGATTTCGTGTTTATCCGCTTAAACAAACAAACGAATTAATTAGTCATGCCAGAATCGGTACGCATATGGATTTTGATACTGATATTATTGTTAAATTATACTGGCGTGGAGTAGAGGTCATTAATGTGCCAACGCGTGTACGCTATAATCAGGATGGCAGTTCGAACTTTCGTATGTTTAAAGATAATGTATTGATTACATTGATGCACACAAGGTTAGTTTTCGGAATGTTACTGCGTCTGCCGAAACTCATGCTAAGAAATTTATATCGCAATGAAGAACATCATGCGCATTGGTCTGAGCAGAAAGAAAAAGGGACTTATCGAGGATTGAAAGCACTATTTACTGTTTATAAGTGGTTTGGACGAGGTTTTTTTAGCCTGTTTCTACATCCGGTGATTTTTTTCTTCTTTATCTTTAGTCCAGAAAAACGGCTTGCATCCCGACAGTATTTGCAGAGAGTTTATCAGCAAATGGGGTTACGCAAAACGATTCATTGGTATCATATCTATAATCATTTTATTAGCTTTGGGCATAGCGCACTGGATAAACTGGCGGCATGGCTCGAAAAAGATCTAAGCGTAAAAGAGTTTCATGGCGCTCAGGAATACCAGTTGCTTGAAGAAAAAAAACAGGGAGCAGTATTTATAGGCTCTCACTTAGGTAATCTTGAATATTGTCGAGCTCTGGCGAAGAGTGAAACTAAAAAAACAATTAATGCCGTTATGTATACTGAGCATGCTGAGAATTTTACTCGTACATTGCGCGAAGTTAATCCAGATTTTGATGTAAATCTGGAGCAAGTTAGTTCGTTTGGCATCGATACCGCTATCCGTTTTCGTGAAAAAATCAGTAACGGTGAAATACTGGTAATCGTTGCTGATCGAACATCACCATTTGCGCACGATAGAAATATGTATACTGAATTTTTAGGTGAACCAGCTGCTTTTCCACAGGGTCCATTTGTACTGGCGAGTCTGATGGAGTGCCCGGTATATCTATTATTTTGTATTAACGACGGTGGCGGCTATAAAATATATCTAGAACATTTTTCAGATAATGCAAAATTACCGCGTAATCAGCGTGAGTCGGCATTGTTTGAACTAATACAAAACTATGCTAAACGTCTTGAATTTTACTGTAAAAAGGCGCCATTGCAGTGGTTTAATTTTTTTGATTTTTGGGCGAAGGAAAAATCGACTTCGCAGAGTACTGAAGAAGTAAAGGTAAATTAATATGAGCCAACAGACCGTCACATTTGGTGAAGGCGAACTAAGCATAGAAGATATTCTGTCGCTAGCCAAACGAGAAAAACAGGCCAAACTTTCGACCGATCCAGCTTTTATCAATAAAATTGAATCGGGCTGGAAGTTTCTCGAGAAGTTACTAAAAGAAGACGGCGTTATTTATGGTGTGACGACCGGGTATGGAGATTCGTGCACGGTTACTGTGCCAAGCTCACTTGCTTACGAATTACCTGTTCATTTGACCCGATTCCATGGCTGTGGTTTAGGCGACTATTTTGATGCAGAGCAGAGCTTTGGTATTGTTGCAACCAGAATTGCATCGCTGGCACGAGGTTACTCCGGGGTTCGCAAAGATTTGCTCGATCAGCTGGTTTTGCTTCTCAATAGTGGTATTGCTCCTCACATCCCGCAGGAAGGATCGGTAGGAGCCTCTGGTGATCTGACGCCCCTTTCCTATGTTGCTGCAACACTAATCGGCGAGCGAAATGTTATCTATCGGGGTGAAGTTCTTAGTGCCGAAGAGGTTTATACTAAATTAAGTTTATCGGCGATTAAACTCATGCCCAAAGAAGGACTGGCAATCATGAATGGCACGGCTGTAATGACGGCGCTTGCCTGTTTTGCCTATTCACGTGCCGAATACTTAACTCGTTTAACCTCACGTATTACTTCTCTCGTGGTGCTGGCGACACAGGGCAATGGTGCCCATTTCGATGATTTATTATTTCAGGTAAAACCACACGCAGGCCAGCAACAAATTGCTAGCTGGATACAAAATGATATTAATTATCATGAACACCCGCGTAATTCGGCAAGGTTACAGGATCGATATTCAATTCGGTGTGCGCCACATATAATTGGTGTTCTGCGTGATGCCCTGGGCTGGATGCGCCGAGATATTGAGAATGAATTAAATAGTGCAAACGATAATCCTATTATTGACGGAGAAGGTGAACATGTGTTGCACGGCGGTCATTTTTATGGTGGCCATATTGCTTTTGTGATGGACTCAATGAAAAACTGTATTGCTAACCTCGCGGATCTAATGGATCGTCAGATGGCTTTATTAGTCGACCCTAAATTCAACCATGGTTTAACCCGGAATTTATCGGGTGCCTCTGGCGAACGATTAAGTTTAAATCATGGATTCAAAGCGGTTCAGATCGGTGTTTCAGCCTGGACGGCAGAAGCTTTAAAGCAAACGATTCCGGCCAGTGTATTTTCACGTTCAACAGAAAGTCATAACCAGGATAAAGTTAGCATGGGAACCATCGCGGCACGTGATTGCCTGAGAATTTTACAACTTACCGAGCAGGTTGCTTCAGCCGTACTATTAGCCTCAGTGCAAGGACTTAAGATTCGAATTAAAAGCGGAGAGGTTAAGGACGATACCCTTACTGATCAGATTAGAGAAACAATTCGATTTGTGCATAAAGATTTTGCATTTTTACTGGAAGACAGACCACTGGAAAAAGAATTGCGTTACTTTACAAGCCAAATACAACAACAGAAATTCGATCTCTATAAATAACATATGAAAAGCATCGTTTCAGAAAAAATTGAGCTTAAAATTCCATTTTTTGATTGTGATCCGATGGCGGTCTGCTGGCATGGACATTATGTAAAATATTTTGAGCTTGCACGTTGCGAATTGTTTGACAAAATAGATTATGGTTACCGTACAATGCGTGATTCTGGATATAGCTGGCCCATCATTGATCTTCAGATACGCTATATTCAGCCGATGCAATATGAACAAAATATTGTCGTTGAGGCTGGTATTATCGAATATGAAAATTATTTAAAAATTAAATATGAAATTTTCGATCATATTACTAAGCAAAGGCTTACCAGAGGAACCAGCAAACAGGTAGCCGTTTCAATTGCCGATTCTGAGATGCAACTGGTTTGCCCTGATATTCTACGAAAAAAGTTGGCAGGTTACTTATGAAAAAAATTATTGTAATCATTAGCCTGATGTTCATGCTATATCTACCATTTGCTAACGCTATTTCAAACGATGAACAGATAAAACTCTTGCTGGCCAGACCTTTTGTTAAAGCTGAATTTACCAAGGTTCGGAAGCTAAAAATAATGAGCCGACCGTTTACTACTAGCGGCAAAGTACTTTTTTTACCTGAAAAAGGATTGGTTTGGGAGACCCTCATACCCGTGCATGATGTATTATTTATCAGCAACAGTGGTGTAGGACAGCTTGATAAAGAGAGCAGGGAGCTAATAAAGATTAATAACCCAGTTGTAAATTCCGCATCGAAGGTGTTTGTTAGCATAATTAGTCTTGACCTGGAAAAAATAAAGAAAATATTTGATATTCAAGTTCTTGATGTGACCAAAGGTGTGCATCGATATAAGTTGATGCCTAAAGATAAAAATATTAAGAAAGCAATCAAGCATATAGAAATAAAAGGTAAGCAACGGGTCGAAGAGATTTTGATTTTTGAAAATGGCGGCGATAGTATTCAGGTTTTATTTCGGAATGAACAATTCGAACAGGATGCGCTTACCATGGATGAACTAAAATTATTAGAGATGATGTAAATCGATGCGTCAATATTTTTGGGCTTTTATTGTGTTGCTATTTGGTGCTTTACTTTATTTAAGCCTGGATTCAAGTTCGATTAAAACCAACCTTTTTGCATTATTACCTGACGATGATACTAGTGATGTTCCTCGTCAGGCAGTTGGTGCCTATTCGGAAAAATTAAGTCGAAAAGTAATATTTCTGTTCTCAGCAAAAAATAATGATGAAGCCATTGAATTAGCCGAATTAAATATCCCGAAAATCGAAAAAAGTCATTTATTTTCTGAAATTAAAGCAAAGTTGTCGGATCAGGATCTGTCAGCATTTTATGAAAGCTTTAAACCTTACCAGTTCTCATTACTGTCTGATCGTGATCTTGCCGGACTAAAAAAGACATCGTCACACTGGTTAACTAGAAAATTGACTAATTTATTAGTCTCACCCGTATCTGGGCTTGATTCAAACTCTTTAACGAACGATCCATTTCTGTTATATCGAGATTATCTCACTGGATTACCGAGTGGAAATCCTAAGGCACAACTGGTTAATGGTTATACTCTGTTTCACGAAAATAATCGCTCATATGTATTTGTTCATGCCGAATTATCTAAAGGGGCATTTATTCAAAGTGTGCAAGATGGATTTGCTCAACTAACCAGATCTTTGCTGGAGAATAAACAAATCGAACATGGTATTACCATATTCGGAGTTGTTCGCTTTGCACTTGAAAATAGAGTGTTAGCAGAAAATGAAATGTCAACTATTGGTATAGGATCGTTAATCGGTATTATTGTTATTTTCTTTCTGGTGTTTCGGCGTCTTCTATTATTGCCTACGATTATACTTCCTATTGCAGTTGGAGGTCTCTCTGCATTTTCGATCAGCCTGCTTATATTTGGTGAGTTACATTTGATCAGCCTAGTTTTTGGTGCAAGCTTGATTGGTGTTTCGATTGATTATGCACTGCATTATTGTTGCAGTCACTCAAATCTATCAAATTCTAATGATAATTTTCGGGCCCTGGCAGAAGTGCGTTCTGCATTAAGTCTTGGATTGATTACATCGACTCTTGGTTATTTAACGCTTTCAATTGCCGATTTTCCTGCGCTTAGACAAATGGCATCGATAGCTATTTCGGGTTTGGCTGGCGCGTATTTCACGGTCATTTTCTGGCTACCAGCTCTTATTAAAAAGCCATTACATGTGCAACCGGTAATCGCAAGCCTGGTAAGCGTATGGACGAGCTGGCTTAAAGAAACAAAACCGGTATCAATCTGGTTGGTTATTGTAATGGTCGCAGCACTTTATGGGATTAATTACTATATTAAAAATAGTCAGGATAATGTAAAAGTACTACGTGCGCATCTCCCTGAGTTAGAACGTATTGATAAACATGTAAAAACGGTGCTAGGTGAATTTCCTAATAATCAGTTTTTTATCGTTTCGGGAATTTCTAAAATTAAAGTTATTGAAAATGAGCGCAAGTTAATCCTGCGATTAAAACAGTCAATTACAGACACGGGACGTGTTTTTTCTTTATCTGAATGGTTTCCTGCCAGGGAACAACAAGAGATTAATTATAATTTAATAAAAGAAAATATTATAGATAATGAGGTGCTCAATAAGGATTTGTTGAATGCTGGGATTGCTGAGGAATTCCTGACAACTTACCGAAATAAATTAGAGAACTCAAAATTTAACCCCATTGGTCTGGATGATTTTATCCAGTCTCCACTGGGTAAATTATATGATCACTTATGGTTGGGTGAAATAAATGGTCAATATTATTCTGTTGTTACTTTGTATGGATTTCAAGATCTGGATAGCTTGCAAAATATCGCCATAGAACAAGGGGTAATATTAATTGATCGCTCAACTTCGATTTCAAATTTACTGGCGAAATATCGGGTAATTATTGAGGAGATGTTCCCTCTTATTTTGCTGTCTATATTTGTTCTGTTGAGTTTTCGATTTGGTGCGCGAGATGCATTTCGAGTTGTAAGTGCACCATCGCTGGCGGCAATGTTAAGCTTTTTCTGTATTAATATATTCGTTGGCAGTTATAATCTGTTCAGTATTTTTGGTCTGATAATTACTATTGCTATATCGATCGATTATGCAATATTTATTCGTGAATCGAAGGGATACAGCAAAGGCACCTATCTAGCGATTAGCCTGGCAAGTTTGACCACCATGCTTGCGCTGGGACTGCTATCATTAAGTAATACACCGGCACTGAGTGCATTTGGCCTGTCTTTGTTACTTGGGGTGCTTTTTTCTTTAATGTTAACGCCCTTAATTGTTCGACCTAACGTACAATGATTAGACCGCATAATAAAGTTGTTACACATTTCATTATTGTGGGTATAGGCGTGACGAGATAACCTATGAAAAATACACTTTTCAAAAAGTCTATTTTTTTATTAGCTGGATTTCTAAGTCTGCTTATTGTGAACTCGTGTTCCAGTATTAAAAGTTACTCGAATTGCGATGTTCATTCATCAAGTCAGTTACCATCGCTTTATCCCTCTGAATTTGGGGTGAGCCTGTCAAGTACACAGCTAATAATAATAACTACTAAAAAAGAAAAATTCGAATTTATCTCTTTGCTGGAGGTTTATCCGCAAAAAATTAATCTTGTGGCATTAACTGTGGTTGGGCAAAAACTTTTTCAATTCCAATATAAAAAAAAGAAACTTGAGTATACCGGGTTTGGCGTCCCGGCAAGTTTTGAACCTGCCTTTTTATTAACCGACATTAGTCTTATTTACGGTAAGCCTGATTCATTAGAGTCCTGTTTTTCTCAGGCCCGGATCCCTTTTTCGATTA
>UOFR01000023.1_pt1 | contig 72407 bp, 67 predicted proteins | sample 1988501 | NCBI WGS metagenome assembly UOFR01 (sample SAMEA4712194, study PRJEB27164) | hydrothermal vent metagenome | biome: marine basaltic hydrothermal vent biome; feature: marine hydrothermal vent; material: mineral | place: Pacific Ocean | collected 2011-06-14/2011-07-23 | depth 1689 m | reverse complement strand
ACAAAAACGCGAGGTACCTAATGGATCAACATAACAACGGAAGCGAAAACCTTTTTCTACAAAGGTCTGAATGCGCGTACCGGGACCACCGAAACGACGATCACCTAAACGAATAATAATATGATCGCCCGGTTTAACATAACCATCGACGGTATCAACAATAACCGCTTTCTGGAAAGGACGTTCATGACCTTTTTGATCAAAACGTACTTTTAATGATTGTACGGTTGCGGGACCCTGACCTTCAGCACACGGTCCGGCCTGATACTCAGCCGAAACATAATTAGCCGCCGAGGGATCGGTGGTTTGAAATAACGCCCAGTCGGAATAAAATTTAAAGGTCGCCTTTAACCACGCACCATCGGCAATACCCGAAGAACCAACTTCGTAATCGAGCACAATCTCCTGCCAGCTACCCGCTTCCAGTTGGTCAATATGACAGGTGACCTTCCCCAGAAAGGTCATGTCTTTGGTTTTACCGTATAAACCTATCGGTGCCGTATAGTCGCCTAATTTCTTTTTTAATTCGGCGTCAGTCATTTTTTTCATTGCTACAACCTCTTTACTTAATACTTTCGGATTTCTTTACGTTCCGCCCCCCTATGGGTGAGAACATCGGCGTGGTCTGTTCACCAAACCGTTGGCTCTAAATCACCGTTCCGAAAAGTGTCCATTTTTACATGACAAATTTCGGATAACTTCATGTAGGAGCGGGCTCAGACCGCGATAACGTCTTCATTTTTGGGTATAATCGCGGTCTGAGCCCGCTCCTACAAAATAAAACATATTAAGAATCGCTATTTAGCCTCTAGTCTAGCGCGGTGTCCTTCTCATTCCTGTCGCGCCGGCGACAAATTCTGTAATTTTCTTCTGTCGTATTTTTTTTCTTAGTCGCCTTTGTGCGCCCCAGCCGCAACAGCAGCCGCAGCCGCAGCCAATTGTTTCTTGCGTCGGGTGATAATGCTGTTCCAGAAAGTGCGCCCAATAACAAACAAACTCAGCACTATCAACCCCACGGCAACGGGACGATGCAAGAACATGAAGGTGTCAAATTCGGAAATGATCACCACCTGCTGCAGGGCGCGCTCCCACTCCGGTGCCAGAATAAAACCAATCAGGAACGCCACGTAGGAGTAATCGAATTTCCGCATGAAGTAGCCAATGAAGCCGAATGCCAGCATAACGCCGACGTCGAACATGGACGACTTGCCCAGGTAGGCACCCATAATGCAGGTGAACACCACGGTTGGATACAGAATCAGCGCCGGGATATTCACGGCCTTGCAGAAAAAACGCAGTCCGAAGCGACCGATCACCAGTAATAACAGGCTAGCCAGCAACAGGCTGCCATAAATGCCGTACATGAGCTGAGCGTTTTCCTTGAATAACAAGGGACCCGGTTGCATGCCGTGGATCATGAATGCGCCCATTAACATTGCCGCGGCGAGGTTGCCGGGGATGCCTAAAACGAATAATGGAATAAGGCTGGCAGCTACCACCGAGCTATTAGCCGATTCAGACGCAGCAATACCTTCCAGGCGGCCCTTGCCGAACTCTTCCTTATGCGGGGATCGTTTCATCGCCTGGTCGTAAGACATGAATGAGGCCACCGGCGCACCCAGACCCGGCATGGCACCCACGCCTATCCCGATCAGGCTGCCACGCAGTAAGGTCTTGGTGTTTGCAAAGAATTCCTTTACCGACAGGAATCGGTCTTCGAGCTTTGATGAGAATTTGGTGACCGCCTTTTCGGCACCGCCTTTGGCGGTAATTTTTTCCAGTTGCAGCAGGATTTCCGAGAAGGCCAACAAGCCAATCGCCACCGGAATCAGCGACAAACCGCTGCCAAGTTGATAGATATCGAAGGTGAGCCTGGGCAAGGCGGTAACAGGTTCGGTGCCGATCAGTCCAATTAGAATCCCTAATCCAGCGGCGATCAGTCCACGTAAAATGGATGACGTGCCGATGCCGGCAATAACGGTCAGGGCCAGTGATATCAACGCAAAGATTTCCGCCGGTCCCATGAACAGGGCCACGGCGGCCAGCGGTGCGGCGATCAGGATCAATACGATTGTTGAGAGAAAGTCGCCGGCCACTGAACTATACAAAGCCATGCGCAATGCCTTTTCACCCTTGCCTTGCTGGGTCAGCGGATAACCATCCCAGGCGGTCGCCGCCGCTTCCGGTGTCCCCGGCGTGCGTAATAACACTGCCGATACCGCACCACCGAAGAAGGCACCCTTGTTTAAACCCACCAGAAAACCGATCGCGGTTAATGGCGTCATATAATAAGTAACCGGAATGAACAGCGCGATGGCCATCGGGCCGTTAATACCGGGGATGGCCCCAATCATTACCCCAAGGGCAACTCCGATAAAGACATACAGTACGCTGGCAGGTGAAATAGAGTCCAGCAGCCCGGCAAAGATCATTTCCATAGTTTATGTGTTCCGCTTAATTAATTTATTGTTATAAAAATATTTGTGGGCCTGGCACGGGTACACCGAAACCATAACGCATCACGATGTAGAGAACGGCGGTCAAAATGATCGATAAGACTATCGATTGCACCCACTTACGACCGCCAATGGCATATTGGAAAAGCATCAGAAACGCGATTGACGTCAACACGTAACCGATGTATTCAATAGCGATCACCAACAGTATGCTCGGGATCATGATGCGAACAAGGTGATACAGATTCACGCGTCCGATCTGAGTAAAACCACTGCCTTCCTCCGGGAATTCTGTTTCCTCGGTTGGCAAAGGCTTCTTCGTATAAATAGCGATACCGATGGTGAGCAAGGAGAGGCTGGCCATAAACAGCATAATGCTGACGGCGACAATCGGCACCAATGCCGATGAAGCACCATACCCGGGATAGGCCGGCGTATAGGTAGGAATCGCCCAGCTAAGCATTGCTATGCAAAATCCGATGATGAGCAAATAGGCGATCGAGTCTCTCTTAATTCTTGTCACGTGTTTTTCCTCTCTCTGCCAGCATTGCACTGGACTGGACTATATGTATGTATAAGTAAGTTCTGTGAATAAAGTCGCTGAACCGGGAACAGGTCCCGGTCCAGCGATATGGCTTATTTCATTTTTGCTTGCATACCAAAGGTTTTGTACATCTCCTTCACTGAGTTATCCGCATGTGCTTCACCCCACTGAACGGGTCTCATCAACAGGTTAGTGGTGATGAAATTCTGGGTTTCCTTGTCTTTCGCCAGTTTGTCTGCAGCGGCGATAAGTATTGCCTTCGCTTTTGGATCCAGACCTTTCGGTGCAACCAGCGCAACGATCATCTCTACCTGTTCGTCGTAGCCCTGTTCACGCAAAGTAGGTACTGACGGGATTGGCGGTAGACGCTCGCCCAGCGCCGCAGCGATCAACTTGATCGAACCCGCTTCGACGTGCTTGTAAAGAATGGCACCTACATAGCCAACGGAAGCGTGACCACCGGTTACGGCTTTTATAACGGAAGGACCGCCTTTGGACGGAATCAGCGACAGCTTCACGCCTTCTTTTTTGGCGATGCGCATAAGAGCGTCGCGGTCATCAGCACCGTGGAACATGGCAACCATGGCCTTGTTGTTTTTCTTGTGCCAGGCAAACGCTTCTTTCAAAGTATTCCAGGGCTTGTCGGCCTTGGAAATGAAACCACTGGAATTAAGCGCAACCAAGGTCAGGTAGTCGAAGTCTTCTGGTTTATAAATCAGCTTGGCGTGATGTGGTGCGTAGGTATACGCAGTTAATGAGGTAACACCGAGGGTGTAACCGTCAGGTTTGGCTTTGCTGAGTTCAGTCGCCATCACCGTACCATGTGAACCGGTTACATTCTTCACGTTGATGGGCTGCCCCAGAATCTTACTCATGCGCTGACTCAGACCACGAGTCAGGCGATCGATCTGAGCACCTGGTTGGGTCATCGTCATGAACGTAATAGGACGGCCTGGATATTCAGCTGCATTGGCACTGGTAAAGACCGCTGCCAACATAACTCCGAGTACAAGGTTAAATAGTTTTTTCATCTTACTCCTCCGTGTTTTAGATATACTTTTATAGTTCGGCCCTTAAACTTAAGGAACAACTATTTTATTCGTATTACAATAATTACGATATTAAATTGTTATTTTTACCGAATACTGTCCTGCTCTGAATGATTAAAAAAGTTGGTAACAAGCAAAGCAAGTTCATCATCTTACCGCATCAAGCAAGACAATGACGGCAAGTTACTCACTCGGTTTAACTTCTAGCCCAAACCACTAAATACGGTCAGACTACCACCATACGAATAGTGCAGGTTATCAATAGCGAGATCTTCATTTTCAACTCGATCAATAGCTTGCACAGCATCTTCCATAAAATTTTACAATTCATTACAAAAGTTTAGAAAACAGTTAGTTAAGATAATGTTAATAGGCTTATTTTCTTAACTAGACTTTGTGAATTGAAATGTTATTCTAACCACCTTGAAAGATTAGTCTGTCGCATAGACGACAATTGCCAAGTTAGTTTAAGAACTAAATCACTATAACGTCATTTACTAATAATGCAGGGAACGATTCATGCCAACAGAACAATGTCTGCCTTACAGTTTTGTGAAGCAACTGCACGCCGGCGAATTTCGACTAATACAATCTATCTCACACGAATATAAATTTAAAAAAGGCGAATATGTTTTTACCGCCGATCAAAGTGATCACTCAGTTTATATTATGCTAACCGGCCGGGTAAAAATCTCACGCATATCTCAGCTTGGTAATGAAATGATTCAATGGTTTTGTATGCCAGGTGATATTTTTGGTATTTCGGGTGAAAATAATTTATCAAACAAAGTCTACGCACAGACAATTACCGATTGCGTTATTTTGAAAATTAGAAAAATCGATTTCAATCAACTGATGTTGGAAGAGCCAAGGCTGAGCCTGCTGGTTATCGATCAGTTATCAACACGCATCCACGCCCTGGGTGACATGGTTTTGTATATGGCCAGCGACAGTGCCAATATACGTTTTGTAAAACTGATGCAATATTTGGGTAATAATTATGGACAGACAAACGAAGATAGCATCTACATTGATATACCAACAACCCACCAGGACATTGCCGACATGATCGGCGCCTGCCGTCAAACTGTTTCAGGAATAATCAGTGAGTATAAACGTGCGGGGATAGTCGATATTAATCGCAATGGTATGCATATCCACAAACCAGAGCAATTAAGTAACCGGCTTAAACATTAAAACGGAAGTGCATGACGTCGCCGTCCTGAACAATATATTCTTTTCCTTCCAGACGTAACTTGCCGGCATCTTTAGCGCCACCCTCGCCCTTGAAATTTATAAAATCATCGTAGCTGGTGACTTCGGCACGAATAAAACCCTTTTCAAAATCAGTATGAATAACACCGGCGGCCTGCGGGGCCGTCGCACCAACCTTCACGGTCCAGCCACGAACTTCTTTTTCACCAGCGGTAAAATAAGTTTGTAAACCTAATAAGGTATGACCGGCGCGGATAACGCGATTCAATCCGGGTTCATCGAGTCCCATTTCCTCAAGAAATTCTTTTTTCTCTTCATCATCCAGCTCAACCATCTCTGCTTCGATTGATGCGCAGACCGGGACTACCGGCGCACTTTCCTGCTCCGCAAACTTTTTAACGGCATCAAGAAAAGAATTGTTTTCGAAACCGTCTTCGGCAACATTGGCGATATACATCGTCGGTTTACTGGTTAGTAAAAACAGATCACGGATTAATACCTTTTCTTCTTTTTCCAGACCTAACGAACGAACCGGGTTGCCTTCATCCAGATGCGCTTTTACTTTTTCGAGCACGACCATTTTGGCTTTGGCATCTTTATCGCCCGACTTGGCAACCTTGCTGGTGCGATGCATATTTTTTTCAACCGAATCCATATCAGCCAGGGCTAATTCGGTATTGATGATTTCAATATCACTTAGTGGATCAATCTTACCGGCAACGTGCACGATATCGTCATCTTCAAAACATCGAACCACATGCGCAATCGCATCGGTCTCGCGTATGTTGGCCAGAAACTGATTACCCAGGCCTTCACCTTTTGATGCGCCTTCAACTAACCCGGCGATGTCGACAAACTCCATCGTGGTGGGCAGAACCCGTTGCGGGTTAACAATTTCTGCTAGTTTATCAAGACGCGGATCAGGAATGGGAACAATGCCAACATTGGGCTCAATGGTACAGAACGGATAATTTTCTGCCTGTATCTCGGCTTTGGTCAGCGCATTAAACAGTGTGGATTTACCAACATTTGGTAAGCCAACGATCCCACATTTAAATCCCATTTTTATCTCCTGATAGCAACACGCGAATCACTTTGTGTGCAAAGTCTGCATGGCCTTACTTATTTCGCCATGTACAATTTGATCGAGTTCGGTAATCGTCTGGTCGATAACATTTTCTATTGCTATTTGATCGTCACGTGAAGCTTTTTTTAATACATGCCCGGTTACTTTATCTTTGTTACCTGGATGGCCAATGCCTAAACGAATGCGTTGAAAGCCATTACCACCGCAACGACTAATGATGTCACGCAAACCATTGTGACCACCATGACCACCACCCAGTTTTAACTTGAGCGTGCCCACCGGCAGATCCAGATCGTCGTGTACCACTAGAATATTCTCGAGTTTGATTTTATAAAACTGCATAAGTGCCAGCACTGCCTGGCCACTTAAGTTCATGAAGGTATCGGGTTTGAGCAACCACACCTGATGTCCCTTGATGGTTGATCGTGCAACATCACCCTGAAACTTTCTTTCGTATTTAAAGTTGCCGCCAAATTTCCGAACAACCTCATCAACAAACCAAAAGCCGGCGTTGTGGCGCGTGTTGGCGTATTCGCTTCCAGGGTTTCCCAACCCTGCAATCATGTCAACTCGCGCGGACAACGCCGGCTCCGGTACAGATAGTTATTACTAACTTATTCAGCAGTTGCGTCTGCATCGCCTTCGGCTGCTTCGCCTTCAGCTGCATCAGTTTCACCTGCTTCGACTTCATCGGTTTCTTGAACCGCACGAGGCATATGCACGCTGGCGACGGCCTGGTCATGACTATCACCGTGGGTTAATTCTACAATCTCAACGTCCTTCGGCAATTTAAGATCGGTTAAGTGATAGATTGCATTTAAATCCAGTTCACCCAGATCGGCTTCGATAAATTCAGGCAGGTTGGCAGGTAAACACTGTACTTCGACTTCCGAAATATTATGAGAAATCAAACCACCTTCACGTACACCTGGTGATAGTTCTTCATTGATGAAGTGAATAGGCACGTTAACGCGAATCGTCTCTGACGCACTAATGCGTTGCAGATCGATATGCATAATTATCGGATGACTTGGATGACGTTGCAGATCTTTAACAATCGCATTTTGTTCTTTGCCATCCAGGTTAACTTTCAGAATGTGCGAGAAAAAGGCTTCGTTCGCAACCTGATGAGCAAGTTCGTTGTGATCAAACATAATCGGGGTCGGTTCTTTACCCGAACCATAAATGATTGCAGGAACTTTACCGGTTTGACGTAGGCGGCGGCTCGCACCCTTCCCCATATCAGCACGGTGTTCCGCATTTAATACAAATTCAGCAGACATAATACTTTCTCCAAAAATAAGCAACTATCGTTGCCGTTAAATTAACAAGCCTGAGCTTGCGTTTCACATCCTTGCGACCAGGAATGTGTTCATGTTATTTACAGGAAATAACATCTGTCATGACTCTATATAATATAGAATCATGACAGATATTAATCGATATACAGTGAGCTCACAGATTCTTCATTGCTGATTCGACGAATCGTTTCAGCCAATAACTCGGCAATACTCAACTGCCGGATTCTTTCACAGTTCGCCGCCTCTTCACTTAACGGTATGGTGTCCATCACCACCAGTTCATCGAGTACTGAATTGGTAATATTCTCTACCGCCGGGCCAGACAAAACCGGATGGGTACAATAGGCCACTACTTTGGCCGCACCGTTTTCCTTTAACGCCGCTGCAGCACGACATAATGTACCGGCCGTATCGACCAGGTCGTCAATCAGAATACAGCTACGACCTTTAACATCACCAATGATATTCATCACCTTGGCCACGTTGGCTTTAGGGCGACGTTTATCGATGATGGCTAAATCTGCATCGTCTAAACGTTTAGCTAATGCCCGTGCCCGAACCACACCACCGACATCAGGTGACACCACCATCAGGTTCGAATATTTCTGTCGCCATACTTCGCCCAGCAATACCGGTGAGGCATACACATTATCTACCGGAATATTAAAATATCCCTGGATCTGATCAGCATGCAGATCAACCGTTAAAACCCTGTCCGTACCCACCGTCGCGATCATATCCGCCACCACTTTCGCGGTAATTGGTACCCGCGCTGAACGAGGCCGTCGATCCTGGCGCGCATAGCCAAAATAAGGAATCACCGCCGTAATGCGAGCCGCCGACGAACGACGCACCGCATCCACCATCACCAGCAATTCCATCAGGTTTTCGCTGGTTGGCGCGCAGGTGGGCTGCACAATAAAAACGTCCTTACCACGGACATTTTCCATTATCTCGACTTGTACTTCACCATCGCTAAAGCGTCCCACCACGGCCTTGCCGAGAGGAAGCTGTAATCTTGCCACGATGTCATTGGTCAATTTCGGGTTGGCATTACCCGAAAAGATCATCAAGCTGCCGTTTTCCAAGTAGTTATACCTACAAGCAGTAAAAATATGGCTGGGGTGCCAGGATTCGAACCTGGGTATGCATGGATCAAAACCATGTGCCTTACCGCTTGGCGACACCCCAATTATAAAACTTCAATTTTACCTGGCCATTCCCAGGTTCAATACCTTAATTAACAGGTTTCACTAAAAATCCGTACTGGCGCACTGCTTTGAAACCCTTCGGGCTTCATGCAGCCACTGCCTCGAAGCGCTGCGCGCATCACGCAGTATTCCTTCCGCTTCGCTACAGTCATTCCCTACGCTGCGCTACGGTCACACCCCAATATCTCTAAATTACGCGCCAGGGGACTATTTGCCTGCTGGCCACGCCTCTCTATAGCTGAGAGGATAATACTTTATTAAACAAGTTGTTACACGCTTTTAAGCATTTCGTGCACGGGCGAGTGATCCAGACCCTGTGCAATAAATCCGTTCCATCTGGCCGACAACGTGGACCAGATCTGCCGCGCCTCAGTTTCGGTATCAAAAGCCGCAAAAACACAGGCCCCGGTGCCGGTCATTCTGGCTTTGGCACCTGAATCGGCCAGCGCCTTGAGTGCCGCGACGACTTCAGGCGACCGCGCCGCGACAATGGGCTCACACACATTCTGCCCCTGCCCTGCCAGAAAGTCGCGTATTGTAATGGGTGGGCAATCTCGTATCAATTGCGGGTCACTAAATATTTGCTCTGTAGACACATTTATTTCAGGAATCAGCACCAGATACCATGTTTTTGGGATATCAACCGGAATTAACTGCTCTCCTACCCCCTCGGCCCAGGCATTCTGGCCATAAATGAACACTGGCACATCGGCTCCCAGGGTAAGCCCAATCGCAGCCAAATCAGGCAAATCCAGCCCACAGCCCCATAAATGATTGAGAACCAGCAATGTGGTGGCGGCATCAGAGCTGCCCCCACCGAGCCCGCCGCCCATCGGAAGATTCTTTTCCAGCGTAATCCGGGCTCCTTGTAGAGTACCGGTTTTTTGCTGCAAGGCCCTGGCTGCCCGATAGATAATATCCTGCTCTTTACTGACCCCCGCGAGCTGGTAGTCAAGCTCGATCAAAGGCGTATCCGTTATGCAAAAGCCAAGCTGGTCGGCAAAATCAATTAAAACAAACACCGTTTGTAATAGATGAAAACCATCCTCACGCTGAGCGGTTATGTGCAAAAACAGATTTAATTTGGCCGGGGCTGGCCAGCGCATTTCGGTTAAAGAGGTTGTCAGTTTTGCTTTAGTCACTGAACACAATACTAAAGGATCTTATGCGGTGCCGATAGCCGCAAAGAAAATTAGCCGGGCCTTTATATTTGTCTAGTGCGTTTTAAGGGACGAGTTATCAGAAGAATTGTATTTGAAATTAGGTTGTATTTTACAGGCTGCTTTTTTGAAACAGTCCTCTTGCTTAAGTACGTCCAGACCGGGATCCTGCTCAAGCTGGATAAGATAACGACCACGGCCCAAATCCTTTACGACCCTCGGGCCATAAACACTAAACTGACTTATTATATCGTCGATAAGAACATTCTTGTCGAGCGAGACAAGATACTCAGCGGCCTTTGTATTCTGCTGGTTTTGCAACATATTATTTTTTGCCGGTTGTGCGTGTGGCTGTTCCGCACTGCACGCAGGCAGAACAGCCACAATAGTAATTAATAATAACAAAGCCCGTGTCATGGCGATGTGGCGCTTACACCTGTAGGGGGATTAATGAACGACAATGAACCCATAGCGTTGGCCGCCATCCCCGTTGTCGTGGTGCTTGCCAATGCCGGTGTATTTTGACCACCGGCGAGGATGGCATTCACCGTATCAAGGTAGTTGTACTGTGGATTGTAGGCACGCACTAACGCGGCGATACCCGCTACGTTCGGCGAAGCCATCGAAGTGCCATTGATGCTTTGATAAACAATACTATTATTTTCAACACGTTGAATTTCCATATTGAAAAAAGCAGCACCTGCATCAGCATTCAATGCATCTGATGTCAAACGAACCCCCACCGTACAGGTCGATGTCAGGCAAGTCGCCAATGATAAAGCAATTCTGCCTTGACCAGCCCCGGAGAAATCAAATAAGGGCACTGTAGTATTTGGGTTGCCGCCCGCTGCATCCGCATAGATACGAACAGAATCCAAATCAGATTCCGTTTCGATAATACCCAGCACGGTTAATTCTGCAGCCAGCACTCCATCTAGATTAAAGTTCTTGTACATGGTTGCATCTGAATCGTTTGCATAGGTACTGCTCGGAGTATTGCACCAATCGTTGGCGGGATTATATAGCGCCGCAGGTGAACCCGTGATTCTCGCACAAGCACTTGTGATACCCCAACCACTACCGGCCTGCAACCAGTCTGATGCAAACGACTCGCTCACGGTCGTTCCAGGCCAGGTACTCAGAACATTCGTACCGGGCGCACCCACATCAACGCTGGTGGTGCCGGTGTTGGAAAAGTCGGCCAGTGAATAGGCCTGATCGAGCGCGGCAACACAGACGAGGTTGTCCTGAGTAAAATTGCAGGGGTATATCGCATTCCCAGCAGCATCAGTATCGATGCCAATACCGTTGACATCACCATTACCTGCTGCCACCACTACCACCACATCCCGATCACGAGCATAAGTAATAGAATCACTGAACAACGGGTCAAAACCGCCAGCCCCGCCGAGACTCATGTTAATAACGTGGGCGCCATTATCCGCCGCAAATTCGATGGCCTGGATAACCTCGGTCGTGGAACCGCCATTCGGACCCAGTACACGTAACGCCATGATTTGTACTTGCCAGCAAACACCCGTGGTACCCGCGCCATTGTTACCGCGTGCACCGATAGTTCCGGCCACATGGGTACCGTGGATCTGACCATCGGTGGCCATCGGATCATCATCGTTATCAACAAAATCAAAGCCGGCGCCGCCAGCCCACATATTGCTGGCCAGATCTTCGTGCGTATAATTTATCGAAGTATCAATTACCGCCACAACGATGGCGCTGCAATCGGTAATGATATCCCAGGCGAGTTCGGCATCCATATCACTCCCGGCGCTGCCGGGATTATTAATTGGGTAAGAACCGGTATCGATCGTTTGCCCGGCATTATTAAGGCCCCAGACCTGATCATACTCAGCATCATTGGGTACTAGACTCGGGTAATAGAGATAGTTCGGCTGGGCATGAACAACATTACTGTCTGCGGCAAAATTACTGACCGCCTGTTGCACTGACATGTTTGCAGGCAGGGTCACTACTCGCAAATTGTGGTTGCCGATTTTTTTTTCGACGGAACCACCCATGCCATATACCAGCTCACTCACATTATTCGCCGACAAGGTATTTTTAAATTTAACCAGTATCTCACCGGCCACCATAGTAGGCCGACTAGCCGACGACCTTGAAATGGGCTGCACGTTTCTGGTATCCGTGTTCGCAGGCGAAACATTAACTTGCACCGCCGATAAAGAACCTGCACCAGTTATAGAAATAAATCCCAGTATAAGAGCCGTGGTTATGGATAACGCAATTTTTTTATTTTTCATTTTAGAATCCCCCGATTCGGTTAAGGTACATTAACGCTTGTCTGACTGGAGGCAACACTTTCGCTGCCACCTGTAGAGCCCGGTGCATCCAACTGTGATATCGCGGCAATGCGCACATACCATGTTCCAGAAGAAGCTACCGGTATAACCGCCGAGGTAGGTGCCGCTGCTGCCCCAGAAACATAGGGAACGTTTAAGCTACTAACGCCCCCATCGCCAGGGTTAAAACCGGAAGACTGACTAAAATAAACGATATAGCCCCCGCCCATGGTGTTGACCGCAGCCTCTCTGTTTGCCGCCCATGATATGGTTATGTCGCCGCCGTTACCGCCGCCGCCACCGCCACCGCCGCCACCTACGACAGCATCACCACCGCCGCCGCCACAAGCGGCGATCGTAGAAACTAATAATCCAAGACTTAGAATATTTCGAATAAATATGAACTTCATGAGAGATTCCCCCTGCTAAATTTTATATATCGAAAAAAAAACCTTACACGCCTGACAACAGCGATATTTTTTATTGTGAAATTATACTACTGTGATCACTGAAAATGTGCAATTATTAACCATACTATATTTACTTACATAGATGCGATAGAACCAATATTTCCCCAGGCCGCTTTCTAATATAACAATGTGTTAATTGGGGGTCATGACCCACTTCTCAGAATGGATCCTCCTCCAGCGCGCCCATCATAAAAATAATTAGAGGGTATCCAGCGGAAGTGGCGGACAATGGTGCTGATAATAACCAGGGGGGGGGAAATCCTTTATTGGCAAGACAAAAGTCGATGAACTGGTATCAAAAAGCCCCTAACGTCCATTTATCGACCACCAGGCGCACATCAATTTCCTGTTCGGGTTTTTCGATAAATACTTTACGCGGCAGATCCATGCCACTCACTTTCGTATAGCGTTTGAAGTTAACTTTCCAGTTTGTGTCTTCTAAATAAGCCAGGCGTCCCAACCCATCAATCTGCGGTTTTTTCAGCTGACCCGGGCTGGTTAAGCCCATAACCCAATATCGCAGTCCTTCAACCGGCATATGAATCCCGGTTTGTTGATACAGTAAATCTTCCGGGTTATCGGCATAAAAACTTTGATCGTCGGAATTCCTTAACATCACCCCGTCGGCATTGCCAACCAGTTTAACCTTGCCTGCACCAAACAAACCGTGAATAAAAATTTTGTAATCTTCGTCTTTTTGTTGCCACTCCAGGGATAAACTCCAGACGTCTTCACCATGGCTCACCAGCAGTCGACCGCGCAAACGCCAATACTTAATCTGCGCCAGATCGCCTCGCCGTTGTTCCCAGGCCGCTATTGATTTTGCATCCACCGGTACAGGCTGTGTCGTAGTACAGCCAACCGATAGACTCAATACAATAAAAAAGAGGAAAAATGATTTAGATATGTATTTACTTGGTAAAGCGTTTAACGACATCATTTAGTAACTTATGTGAAGGTGTTGCCCGCAGTGCATTATCCCATACGTCTTTTGCCATTTCCTGATCGCCCATTACCCACAGAACTTCACCAAGGTGCGCGGCTATCTCGGCATCCGGTAGCTTATCAAGTGCCATGCGCAGGTATTTGACGGCCTCATCGTAATTACCCATGCGGTAATGCGCCCAACCCAGGCTGTCCATGGTAGCCGCATCATCAGGATTAATTTTGTAGGCCTTTTGAATATAGCCGAGCCCTTCTTTAATCCGATCAGAACGATCGACCATGGTATAACCCAACGCATTTAGCGCCTGTGCATTTTTCGGTTCGATTTTAATGATTTTTTGTAGATCAGAAAAAGTAACATCAATCCGTTCGATCTTTTCTGCAGTCAAAGCGCGTGCGTACAATATTGAAATATTGTCCTGCATTCTGGCCAGACCTTCACTATATAGATCAAATGCCTCCTGGTGTTGTCCTACTTCGCGTAAGATTTCTCCTTCCGCCAGCAGCAGGCGTTGTTCGATTTTTGCCGTATCAGCCTGTATCGCATGCAAACGTTGTCTGGCAAGTTCAACCTGACCTTGTTTGGCTTCTATCAGGGCAATCCGAACCTGCGCATCAACCAGGTACTCACCGGAGCTAATAACCTTATACCATTGAATGGCCGTCTCGGTATTATTTTGCTGTTCAGCTATTTGTCCGAGGTAATAGCTGGATTCATTTATTCGTTTGCCCGCTTCAACCAGCTCTTTGAATAACTCGCTGGCTTCGTCGAGCTCATTCGTTTGCAACGACAACAGTGCCAGCGCGTATTTCGAATCAGGATTATTCGGTTGTAACTCGATGACCGCCTGAAATTGTTCGCGAGCTTCTTTGTAGCGTTTTTCATCGACTAATCGGCGCGCGTAATAATCTCGTATCACGGCATTATCAGGTGATCTGTCGATGGCCTGTTGCAACTCAGTAAGCGCCTGGGCTTTGTTACCCTGGCGGTAAAGAATATTGCTACTCAGAATATAGGCATCCGACCATTTCGGGCTGAGTTTAATCACCTTGTCGGTTGCTTCTTTTGCCTTATCCAGATCACCGACTAACAAGGCCAGTTGGCTATAAGCATACAGGGCCTGCGGATTATCCTGGCGTGTCTCGACCAGTTGCTCCATAAGTAAGAGCACGGACTTTTTATCCTTTTCTTTGCTCAACAGCGAGGTAATCAGCATAAAAATATTATGATTCTTATCGCCATTAACCTTTTCGCTTAGATTGATCACGTTCTCGAGATGTATCTGAGCCTGCGGAATATTTCCGGTGCGAACATTCATTGCCGCGGCAACCTGATTTGCTTCAATACTATCGGGGTATATCTCGACCCACATTTTTGAGGCTTCAAGGGCACTGGCATTATCGCGTGCATAAACCGCAATACGAGTAGCACGCTCGATAACTTTGGGATCGCCAGATAAACGGGCCGCCTCAAGATACTGGCTCACCGCGACATTAAGCTGGCCTCGTTGGCCGGCTATCTCAGCCAGCATTAGCCGGAACAGGACTTCGGGGCTTAAATCGGTCTCAATTTCAGGCTCGGCCACGGGAGCCGCCAGGGACTCTGTAACCTGCTGATTTTTTTGATCTTTATTTTCTACTGCCGCTGGATCGGTGGTATTAACAGGGGTTACCGGATTGCCAGTACAGGCGATGAAAAACGTGCTGGCAATGAGTGCGAGTCCAATATAGGCCCATTTAGGGCGGACTATCGAAGTAGAAGTGGGGGTCGTGTTTTGCATAGACATATTCCGTGGTTTATCTCCAAACTATATACAACTTTTCGGCCAAATACCTTGTATAATTTAGATAAATATTTCGTTATTTGTTTCATCCTTTTTATAGAAATTAGCACGTTTCGGGCCATAAATCTGAGAACTTCATGACTTTAGTAGCACTTGGCATCAATCATAAGACGGCACCCATCGAAATCCGGGAAAAACTCGCCTTTGCTCCCGATACGGTGCCGTCCGCTTTGCAGGATCTGGTCAATCATGAGGCCGTACAGGAAGCCGTCATCTTATCTACCTGTAATCGTACCGAAGTCTATTGCGGGTTAGACGATTCTGCCAATGAGGCCGTGGTCGAATGGCTTAGTGAATATCACCAGCTCCCGCTTGAGTCGATCTCACCCTATATATATGCCCACCTTGGCAGCGATGCGGTGCAACACATTTTACGCGTTGCCTCGGGACTCGATTCCATGGTTTTGGGCGAACCACAGATATTAGGCCAGATAAAAGAGGCCTATATGACCGCCAATCATGCCGGGGTCATTGGCACCCAGCTAAACCGGCTATTTCAGCATACCTTTGCAGTGGCCAAGCAGGTTCGAACCGATACCGCGATTGGCGCCAGCCCGGTGTCGGTGGCCTTTGCGGCCGTCACCCTGGCACAGCAGATCTTCTCAGATTTAAGCGAACACACCGTCATGCTGATTGGTGCCGGCGAGACTATCGAGCTGGTGGCTCGTCACCTGAAAGAAAATCAGGTCAACCAGATTATTGTCGCCAACCGTACCGTTGAGCGCGCCAGGGAACTGGCAAAATTGTTTGACGCTGAGGCCATCGCCATTCCACAAATCCCGCAACGCCTGCCTGAGGCAGACATCGTGATCACGTCGACGGCCAGTCCCTTGCCCTTTATTGGCAAGGGCATGATGGAATCGGTAATCAAGACCCGCAAACATAAACCGATGTTTATGGTCGATATCGCGGTGCCGCGAGACATTGAGCCCGAAGTGGGTGAGCTTAATGATATTTATCTTTACACCGTCGATGATTTGCAGGATGTCATTGAAGAAAATCGTAAATCTCGTCAGGAAGCGGCGTATCAGGCGGAAGATATTATCGATACCCAGGTCGAGCACTTCATGGGCTGGTTGCGTTCACTCGAAGCGGTCGATTCTATTCGTGCCTATCGAGAAAAATCCTATCGGTCTCGTGACGAGGCCCTCGCCATTGCTAAACGCCAGTTGCTTTCCGGAAAAGATCCACAACAGGTTATTGATGAACTGGCACGAGTATTAACCAATAAAATTATTCACGAACCCAGCGTGCAGATGAAACACGCGGCCTACCATGATAAACAAGAATTACTGCAACACGCCTGTCAATTGCTTGGCATCAACCCCAACACACTCGATTAACCAGGAAAATTATGAAAGCCTCATTGCGCACAAAGTTGCAGCATTTGTCTGAACGTCTGGAAGAAATAAACCACCTGCTTGCCAGCCCAGATGTGATAAATGATCAAAACAAATTTCGCGCCCTGTCTCAGGAACACGCACAGCTTGGACCGATCGTATCCTGTCATAATGATTACGAAGAAACGATGACCTCGATCGAAGACGCGAAAGTCATGCTGGAAGAAGACGATCCGGAAATACGCGAGATGGCACAGGAAGAACTCAAGGCTGCGGAAAAACGTCAGGAGATACTTAGCCAGGAATTGCAGTTATTGATGTTGCCAAAAGATCCGAATGATGAAAAAAATATCTTTATCGAAGTCCGCGCCGGCACTGGCGGTGACGAGGCCGCTATCTTTGCCGGTGATCTCTATAGAATGTATGCCCGTTACGCGGAAAAACAACGATGGCATATCGAAGTAATGAGTGAACACAATGGTGAACATGGTGGCTATAAAGAAATTATTGCGCGTATCGAAGGCCATGGGGCCTACTCGCGATTAAAATTTGAATCAGGGGGACATCGAGTTCAACGAGTCCCGGAAACTGAATCGCAGGGGCGCGTGCATACCTCAGCCTGCACCGTTGCCATCATGCCTGAGGTTGACAGCATTGATGAGTTTGATATTAATCCGAGCGATCTAAAAGTGGATACCTTTCGTGCCTCCGGTGCCGGTGGACAGCACGTTAACAAGACTGACTCGGCCATTCGTATCACACATGTACCTTCCGGCATTGTCGTCGAGTGTCAGGACGAACGTTCGCAACATAAAAATCGTGCCCGCGCCATGTCATTATTGCAATCGCGTTTACTCACCCAGGAACAGGACAAGCAAAATGCCGAACAGGCCGAGACTCGTAAGTTACAGGTCGGCAGTGGCGATCGTTCACAACGCATTCGCACTTACAATTATCCACAAGGCCGCTTGAGTGATCACCGCATTAGTTTAACGTTGTATAAACTGGATGAAGTCATGCAGGGTAATTTGGATCAAGTGATAAATCCACTTATTAACGAACACCAGGCTGATCTGCTAGCCAGTATGAGTGATGAATAAAACATTAGGTGAACTGCAAAAACAGGCCATAACCGAATTATCGGCTTACTCTGACTCCGCCAGGCTCGATGTAGATTTAATTATCTGTCACGTCCTGTCCATATCGCGGACGGCTCTTATCACCCAGGATAGAATGGTCCTGGAGCCGGAACAGCTTAATCAAATTCAGCAGTTGATAGAAAAACGCAAACAAAGTTACCCCGTTGCCTACATCATTGGTTCACGTCACTTCTGGGATCTCGAATTAAAGGTTACCGAAGATACCTTGATACCCCGTCCAGAAACTGAATTATTAGTCGAAATGGCCTTATCGTTATTTGCAGAAGATCAAACGACGCGTGTTCTGGATCTTGGTACCGGCAGCGGTGCGGTAGCTATTGCCATAGCAAAAGCACGACCTGAATGGAGTATTATAGCCTGCGACAATTCACCGGCGGCACTGTCAGTGGCAAAACAGAATGCTGAAACTTATCAGTTAGAAAATATCAAGCTGATCAATAGTGATTGGTTTGACGATATTCCTGACCAACAGAAATTTGATCTACTGCTGTCAAACCCACCGTATATTGAAAGCGATGATCCTCATCTAAAGCAGGGCGATGTCCAGCATGAACCTCAAGCGGCACTGAGTTCCGGGCGAGATGGTCTGGATGATATTCGCAAGCTTATTGCAAATGCTAAATGTTTTTTACACGCACATGGCTGGTTATGGCTTGAACATGGATTTGATCAGGCGCAAAACGTTAAAGACATCTTTACTGAACATAACTACACTAATATAAAACAACACCTCGACTTATTCGGACATACCCGGATATCAGGTGGACAACTGGGTTAACCGTATGGATCTGGAAGACGAACAACTACTACGTTATAGCCGGCAGATTATGCTGCCGCAGGTCGATGTTGCAGGCCAGAAAAAATTACTGGATTCAACCGTATTGATTATCGGTATGGGCGGACTCGGTTCTCCAATCGCTATGTATCTGGCCGCAGCAGGAGTCGGTCATCTTATCCTGGCGGATTTTGATCAGGTCGAGTTATCAAATTTACAACGCCAGATCATTCATAGCACTGACGATATTGGTAAAGACAAAGTCGATTCTGCCTATGAAACTATAACCAGGATCAATCCGGAAATAACCGTAACTCGCTTCAAGCAACCTCTCAACGATCAAAACCTCGATGATTTGCTTCCCCAGGTTGATGTGGTGATTGATGGTTGTGATAACTTCACAACTCGTTTTGCCGTAAATCGCGCCTGTGTAAATCATCGAAAGCCATTAGTGTCCGGTGCGGCAATTCGATTTGAAGGACAGGTTAGTGTATTTATGAATAATGGGGATTGCCCATGCTACCAATGTTTATACAAAGATGAAGGTGAGAATGAGGAAATGCAGACCTGTAGCGAGAATGGAGTACTTGCACCGCTGGTTGGCATGATAGGCTCGATTCAGGCCATTGAAACTATTAAAGTATTAACAGGTATAGGTGAAACTCTGGCAGGTAAATTAATGTTGATCGATGCCCTGGTGATGGAAACGCGAGTCATAAAATTACCCCGTGATTCCGATTGCCCTGTCTGTAACTCAGTAACCCGCTAAATCCTTAAACTAACCAATCACTCACTTTGACGTTTCTTCTTTCTTAAATTTTATCAATATCCAGGTATCATCGCCTTTACAAAACTTAAAGTTATTTTGCGCAATCCTTTTTTTTGATTTATTAACAATTCGCACTTCACGACATTCTTTTTTGTCCTTAGTATACGAAGACAACGGATTCACTAATCCGGAATGGCCTGTTTTTTCATTTTTCCAGGCCAGTTTTTCGCCGTCTTTTACCCCATTCAATGCCTTTTGAATCGTGTCTTCCATTATTTTCACATCATCTTTATTAAAATCAGCGATGGGAGCCTCATTTAAAAAAGAAAGATTCGAAGCAGATGCCACGGTTACGACAAGAAATGAGATCAGCGTTATAGCTATTCTGTTCATATCTATTATTGCTCCTTAAATATTAAAACCCGTTATTTAGAATCGGTTGGTACCAATGGTACCTTACGGGCTAAGTCATAACTTATAATGGCGTCAATCTTGGTTTCAAGCTGGATAAAACGAGCGACCTGTTATAATTTTTATTAAAAAATTTTTCATTGTCTCCTTACTTACTTATCTTTTATTACTTATTTTTTACATGCTCAATTTGCAATACGCGCATTATACCCTAATATTAGCATTCACTCGTATTATCGTAATAGACTCATCTGGTTAAAAACCCTCCCTCACGCTCGCACATCACGAAAATATTGATGTGCTGACAATGAACATGAACAGGCTTACGAATATAACCACTGACATTATAAGTGTATTATCGGAATAAGCATTCTTAGTCATGTGACCATGTACTCCTGATGTTGCCCCGTACTCAAATATGATAGCCTCATGCAAGATAAAAACCTGTATAGATATAAAAGAAGGAGCTTTACTCGCCGATGCAGTTCAACAACATCTTCAAAAACATATCTTCCCTTCTGATCGTAGCGACGTGTGCTTTTGCACTGCCCGCTTGCGGTAAAAAAGAAGAACCAAAGTCACCGATTGTACGACCTGCCAAGATTTTTACTGTCGGTGAGGCAAGCTCAAATCTGGTACGCTCCTTTCCCGGTGAAGTTGAATCAACTGACAAAGCGATTCAGTCCTTCCGGGTAGGCGGTAAAATAATAGAACGTCCAGCCACACCTGGACGCAAGGTAAATAAAGGTGATGTGCTGGCAAAACTGGACCCGGATGACTTCAAGTTGAAACGTGACGACAGCCAGGCAAAATTTGACCTGGCCAAAGTTCAATACCTACGCGCAAAAGACATCCTGGCAAAAGGGCTCATTGCGCGCGCAGATTACGACAAAGCAAAATCCAATTACCTCGCCGCCACCGCCGAGCTGAAACTTGCCACCGCCAACCTGAGTTATACCGTTCTACTCGCTCCCTTCGATGGCATCGTCTCAAAAGTTCATGTTGATAATTTTACCAATGTGAAGGCCAATGAACCGATTGTCAATATTCAGTCTCTGGATAGTGTCGATGTCGCATTCCAGGTACCTGAAAATGTTATTGCGAAAATAAAGCGAGGCGAAGGTAAAAATGCCGACATTAAAATTCGAATTAATTCTCTGGGTGACAAAACCTACCCCGCGCGCGCAAAAGAGTTTGATACTGAGGCTGATCCACAAACTCAGACTTACCGTGCGGTGGTCACCATGGACCGACCTGAAAACTTGTCGTTGCTTGAGGGCATGTCGACCACGGTCATCGTTGATTTCACCAATGTCTTTGCTAAAACTTCTAACAAGATCCTGATTCCCTCTACCGCTGTTTTCGCGGCGGAAGATGAACCGATTGATAGCAAACAGCGTTATGTCTGGTTAGTTGATCCAGATAGCATGAAGGTAGCAAAACAGGCGGTAACCGTTGGTAAATTATCTGACGATGGAATTGAGGTTCTATCTGGCATACAGACGGGACAGAAAATTATTTCGGCTGGGGTTAACTTTATTCAAGAAGGCCAGAAAGTTAAACAAATAATCCGTGAACGCGGCCTGTAGTTCATCACCAAAAAGAATAATACAGCATGAATATCGCAGAATTTTCGATCCGAAATAAATCCATTAGCTGGATGATCACCGCCATTATACTGATTGGTGGCATCACTTCTTTTAACGATCTGGCCAGACTTGAAGATCCAGAATTCACGATTAAAGATGTAATCATTATAACCCAGTATCCTGGGGCCTCGCCTCAGCAAGTAGAGGAAGAAGTCACCTACCCACTGGAAAATGCGATTCAACAACTGCCCTATGTTGACTACATTCGTTCCATTAGCACTCCCGGCCTCTCGCAAATTACCGTCACCATGAACAAAATATATGGTCCGGACGAATTACCTCAAATCTGGGATGAACTCAGACGAAAAATTTTTGACATGGCACCATCGCTGCCTCCCGGTGTAAAGCCGCCAATCGTTAACGATGATTTCGGAGATATCTATGGATTATTGTATGGCGTTGTCGGCGACGGGTTCAGTTATAAAGAACTGGTCGACTATGTTGATTTTTTACGTCGTGAACTCGTGCTGGTTGATGGCGTAGGCAAGGTGACGGTCGCCGGGAAACAACAGGAACAGGTCTTCGTTGAGATCTCACGGAACAAAATGACGCACCTTGGCATCCCGTATCAACGTATATACGAAATTCTTGCCACCCAGAATATTGTTTCCAATGCCGGTGCCATTAAAGTGGGCCCGGAAAATATTCGCTTTAATCCAACCGGTGAGTTCCAGAATGTAGAAGAGATGGAACGGCTCATAATCAGTGAGGCCGGAGCCAAACAACTGGTCTATTTGGGAGATGTCGCTAACGTCGAGCGAGGATTTAAAGAAGTTCCCACTTATCTGGCTTCCGTTAATGGCCGAGAGGCCATCACCCTTGGCATATCATTTGCGGCTGGCTTTAATGTCGTCGAGATCGGTGAACGAATAGACGCACGGCTGCAAGAGCTTGAAGCACAACGACCCATTGGTATTGAACTCGAACCCTTATATAACCAACCGGCCCTGGTATCGGCTTCAATCAAAAGTTTTATCGTAAGTCTGGCAGAAGCCGTCGCCATCGTGATTGGCGTATTGCTTTTGTTTATGGGCTTACGCAGTGGCCTGTTAATCGGATTGATTCTTTTCTTAACCGTCGTCGGCAGTTTTTTCTTTATGAAACTCTATGACATCGACCTGCAACGTATTTCACTTGGCGCGCTGATCATTGCACTTGGAATGCTGGTCGACAATGCCATTGTCATTACCGAAGGGATATTAATCGGGATGAAGCGTGGCCTGAGTAAAATTCAGGCCTCTGTTGCCATTACCAAACAGACCATCTGGCCGTTATTAGGTGCGACCGTTATTGCCGTGACCGCTTTTGCCCCAATTGGTTTATCGGATGACTCTACCGGAGAAATGCTTGCTTCATTATTTTATGTATTACTGATATCCCTGATGCTCAGCTGGTTTACGGCAATCAGCCTGACACCGTTTTTTGCTAATATGTTTTTTAAGGAAATAGATAAAAAGAACGCCGCAGACAATAATAATGATCCATATAAAGGACTTATATTCACTGTTTACAAAAGACTTCTCGATACCTGCATGAAAAATGGAAAAAAGACTGCGATCTCCGCCATTGTCCTGCTCATACTTGCTGGCTACGGATTTGGTTTTATCAAACAGGTTTTTTTTCCCTATATGACCACACCGATCTTTCTGATCGACTACTGGCGTCAACAAGGCACTGATATACGAGCAACCTACGCCGATGTGCAGGAAGTCGAAAAATTTCTTATGAAACTGGATGGCGTTAAACGGGTTAGCTCTAATACCGGCAAGGGGGGCATTCGCTTTATGCTGACCTACGCACCTGAAAAAATATTCCCAAGCTATGGTCAATGGATGATTGAGGTCGACGATTATAAAAAAATTGACTCCGTAATAAAACAGATTGAAGACCATCTAAGCCAAAACTATCCGCAGGCAATACACAAATTCAAGAAGTTTGAATTAGGCCCGGCGGTACAGGGAAAAATTGAGGCCCGATTTAGTGGTGCAGATCCTACTGTATTAAGAAGCATTGCCAAACAGGCAAGAGAAATCCTGTTAGCTGATGCAGGAACCGTGGCAGTTAGAGATGACTGGAAGGCCCGCACTAAAGTAATTCGTCCTGTTTTTGCCGAGGCCCAGGCACGCAAGCTTGGAATTAGTAAAAAAGATATGGACGAGGCCATGGCCATGACCTTTAGCGGAAATGAAATTGGTCTGTATCGCGACGGTACGACATTGATGCCGATAGTTGCCCGCCCTCCTGCAATTGAACGTCTTAGCCTGAACAGTCTACCCGAGGTACAAATATGGAGCCCGATTTACAATCGATACATACCCATTGAACAGGTCGTAAATAGTTTCGAAACTATTTGGGAGGATTCGATTATAAATCGGCGCGACCGCAAACGTACGATTATGGTTATTGCCGACCCCAATATTCTTGGTGAAGATACTACCAACGATGTATTCAAACGTGTACGCGATAAGATCGAGGCCATTAAATTACCCGATGGTTATTCTATGCAATGGGGTGGTGAGTTTGAAAACTCGGCTAAGGCACAAGGACCTTTATTCGCGGCACTGCCCGCCGGCCTGATTATGATGTTCATTATCACTGTACTCTTATTTAGAAACTTTAAACAACCGATCATCATCTGGTCAACCGTACCGCTTGCCATCATCGGCGTTTCCTTCGGCTTACTGCTTACCGGCGTACCCTTTACGTTTATGGCTTTATTAGGCTTTATCAGCTTGATCGGAATGATTATTAAAAATGGAATCGTACTGGTCGATCAAATTAATTTCGAATTGAATGATGGGATGTCGCCCTATAAGGCCGTCTTTGAATCGGCGGTCAGCCGGGTTCGCCCGGTGTCGATGGCCGCGATTACCACCATACTTGGCTTGATACCGTTGCTGTTTGACGCCTTCTTCTCATCCATGGCCGTGGCCGTAATGTTTGGCCTGGGTTTTGCGACATTCTTAACCCTGATCGTATTGCCGGTCATTTATATTCTAGTCTACAAGATTAAATACCAGCCGATTGGATAGTCAGGGATGCATATCCGTCCAACCAGGCCGCTCAAGTTTCTATCCAGAGCACGTCGAAAAGCTTAATGCTATTCCTTCGCAGGTTCAGTAAAAAATCGTATCCAAAGGAACCCACTAATACCTGCTACGAGGGAAGCAAATAGAATGCCCATCTTGGCAACCACCACGATGTCATCATCTCCTCTAAAGGCCAGATCGGATATGAAGATCGACATGGTAAAACCAATACCTGCGACTAATCCTGCGCCAATGATATGTTTTATGTTGATTCCTTTCGGCAAAACGCCAATGCCCAATTTTTGCATTAGCCAGACACTACCGGCTACACCAACCAGTTTACCGGCAACCAGGCCAAACACGATTCCCTGAGCGACTGGATCTAAAAACGCATTGGATATGGATGCAAAATCAAGAGGGATCGCCGCATTTGCCAGAGCAAATAGAGGAATGACCAGATAGGTTGATGGTATATGCAAGCCACTCTCAAGCCGTTGCAGTGGAGAAATACCCAGATCAAATGCGTGTCCCATTTTCCAGGCAAGTCCTGCCTGTTTGGGATTATTGATTAACGATTTACCATCCTCCCCGCTCTCATCAAATTCATCCAGAATAGAACGTACCTCTTTACTAAATGCTTTCGGGGTAAATCGAGAATAGGCAGGAATAGTCCACGCCGCAAAAATACCAGCAATAGTGGCATGCACACCGGATCCTTCCATCGCTATCCATAACACAACGGCAAAGATAAAATAGGGTAGTGAATTGCGAATTCCCATCAAATTAAGCATGTACATAAAGGCCGTAATTAATACAGCTGCGCCAAGATACATAAAATTGAGTTGTTCTGTATAAAATAAAGCTATGACGGTCACCGCGCCCAGGTCATCTACAATCGCGAGCGCAACCAGGAATGTCAGCAAGCTCTTCGGGACGCGACTGCCAAGCAAAGCCATAACACCAACCGCAAAGGCAATATCAGTAGCCATCGGTATCCCCCAACCTCGCGCACCAACACCGTCGCTGTTAATGAGATAATAAAATAAGGCAGGAACCAACATACCACCAATCGCCGCTCCGACAGGTATTATTGCGTTTTTGAATTTAGAAAGATCACCTATTAAAATTTCACGTTTAATCTCAAGGCCAACCACAAAAAAGAAAATAGTCATTAGACCATCATTAATCCAGCTGTGAACAGTATGTTCAATTCGCCACGTGCCGGAAAAAATACCCATTTTCATGTTAAGTAGTTTTTCATAAGGCACAATGAGAGGTGAATTTGCAATGATCAGGGCGATCACGGCACAGGTCATCAATAGAATTCCAGTCGTAGTTTGACGGTGAATAAATTCTTCAAACGGCGTTGCTAACCGCTGGTAAGCTTTTTCCCAGGGGGCAAAATAAACACGTTTTTCAATAGCCATCACTATATTCCTGTCCGTTAGATATCCCAAATAAAGGGAACTCTTATATTTAATAGATATTAATCTTCTGTCGTACATCTAAAACAATAGTATTTAGAACATAATATCAGCCTGGTTGAGAAAATGCATTAAGACAAAACAATAGATTGTGAAAACTGCATTTAACATCGACTCAAACCGAGGTCTTTTAACGACCCCAGGCTGAGCCCACGGTTATATAAAATACTGTATCTTCAGGCCCACGTGCAATGTCACATTGCCGGAACCGTAGTAGTCCAGGTTTACATCGCCATAACCACCGCCACCAAGATAACGAATGCATCCTTGTTTAAAAAAGCCCATATGTCCACCGCCAGTAAACCAGGAATCATTGCCAGTGTAGGCTCCTGCAACCACCGACACGCTCGGCGGTAATAAGTATTTAGCGGCATTTTTATCGGCCGCCTGCATCACTTTAAGGCGTCGCTCCTTTTCCTCTTCACTTTCGTCAAAAAAAAGTCCCATCATTCCCAACCCACCATCAATAGCAGGTTCCGTTATTATTATTGGTACGGGTAAAAACCCATAGGTATTTTCAGACAGTTGAAAAATCACAACAGTATTGGGCAAAGATCATGAAAGAACAGGATAATCCGCTGGCACAGGAGATCACGGCAAAGTTATATTATTCTATGCGATAACTCTGACTTTTAATAACTCATATAACGTACGCATCGTATGATGTTGTTGGCGAGTTTTTTTGGAGACCAGGCTTTACTCATAGATGGTAAATTATTTTTCTTTTAATGACGAGTGCGGGAAGAGCCTGAGGGTGTACTGCTGGCAAATAATTCTTCCACGTCAATGGAGTCAAAGGCGTATTTCTGGTTGCAGAATTCACAGGCCACCGCCACCTCACCTTCATCAGCAATAATCGACTGGACCTCATTTAAACCCAGGCTACGCAGCATACTAACGACCCGTTCTTTTGAGCATGAACAGCGAAAACAAATGGGGGAAGGTTCGAATACGCGCACTTGCTCTTCATGATAGAGGCGATGCAGTAATTCAAGCTCGGTAATCTTTAGCAACTCATCATTGGTCACGGTACTGGTTAGAGTAACGATTCGGTTCCAGCTATCGGTATCTTGTGTTTCTTTATTTATTGGTAATTTTTGTAGCAATAAACCCGATGCACGTTGATCACTGGCCGCTAACCAGAGATAGGTATCCAGTTGTTCAGATTGTTGTAGATAATTCATCAACGCATCGGCTAACGAGTCCCCTTTGAGTTCGACGATACTTTGATAACGCTCATGATCATCTTGCGGTTCCAGGGTAATGGTTAATTTTCCATTACCTGCCAAATCCTTAAGATTGCCTTCCTCAGGCAATGATTGCCAATGCGCAAGACCTCGTAATTCCTGGGCATTGCTGCACTCAATAACCATCAGCGAAATCGGCCCACTGCCCTGTAATTGAATAATCAGCCGACCATTTAATTTTAAAGTTGCTGCTAACAATACCGCTGCAGCCATCATTTCGCCGAGCATGTTACGCACTAATGGAGGGTAGTTATGCTTTTCCTGGATTGCTTTCCAGCTCGCATCGAGGTGTACAAGCTCACCACGGATCGGGGTATGCTCAAATAAAAATCGTTGTAGCGTATCGTTGTCGGACATTTACGAATGCAGAACCTTGTTTATATGTGGTTTCTGGCTCAGGACCAGAACCTCAGGTAAATGGTTATTTCAATTTTTCAGTCAGTAGCTTGTTCACTTGCGCGGGATCGGCCTTGCCCTTAGATACCTTCATGACCTGCCCAACAAAGAAACCCATCACTTTACCTTTACCTGCTTTGAGCTGCTCAACTTGATCTGGATTATTGGCAATAATCTCATCAATAATCTTTTCAACCTCACCACTATCAGCCGTTTTGAGTCCACGTTTTTCGATGATGGCATCAGCATCACCTTCGCCATTCCACATTGCATCAAAAATTTCTTTTGCCATCTTCGAGGTAATTGCATTCTCTGCCAGACGCGTAATCATACCCGCCAGCATTTCAGCACTGACTGGAGACTCGTTGATGGTTTTGTCATCCTTGTTTAAGCGCCCGGATAAGTCTCCCATCACCCAGTTCGCGGTAAGTTTTGCCTGGTCACATTTTTCAACAACCTGTTCAAAGTAACTGGCAAGATCCTTATCGGCCGTTAAAATTGCAGCATCGTAATTACTTAAAGCCATTTCTTTTTCAAACCGGGCCTGCTTTGCAGCAGGCAATTCAGGTAGTAAATCCTGTATAGATTTAATTTCGGCTTCAGTAACTTCAACCGGAAGTAAATCGGGATCGGGGAAATAACGATAGTCCATGGCCTCTTCTTTCGAACGCATGGAACGTGTCTCGTTTTTGTCGGCATCATAAAGACGAGTTTCCTGAGCCACCTTATCGCCGCTCTCAATGACTTCGATCTGACGAAGGACTTCGAGGTTAATGGCCTTCTCGACATTTTTAAACGAGTTAATATTTTTCAATTCGGCACGAGTACCATATTCCTTTTGGCCTTTTGGACGTACCGAAACATTCGCATCACAACGGAACGAACCTTCCTGCATATTGCCGTCACTGATCTCAAGATAGCGTACCAGCGAGTGAATTTTTTTCATATACGCCACCGCTTCTTTGGCAGAACGCATGTCGGGTTCAGATACGATTTCCAGTAACGGCGTACCGGCGCGATTTAGATCGATACCAGTCATGCCATCATAGATATCGTGTAAAGATTTACCGGCATCTTCTTCCAGATGAGCGCGGGTCACGCCGATGGTTTTTGTCTTGCCATTTTCTAGTTCAATATCGATTTCCCCTTTACCAACGATGGGATGATCCATCTGACTAATTTGATAGCCCTTGGGTAGATCTGGATAAAAATAATTTTTTCGCGCAAAAATAGAATGGCGAGACACTTCCGCTCCAATTGCCAAACCAAACTTGATCGCCATGGTCAGCGCTTCTTTATTAAAAACAGGCAATACGCCCGGCAAGCCTAAATCAACGGCACAGGCCTGTGTATTCGGTACGGCACCATAGGCTGTTGACGCACCGGAAAATATTTTACTTTTTGTGGCCAGCTGAGTATGAATTTCAAGACCGATAACTGTTTCCCATTCCATATTTATCTCTTCTTAAACTTTAATCTTAATTTATAGTGTTATTTAAATGCATCCGGTATTTGCGTATGCCAATCACTATTTAGTTGAAACTGATGAGCCACATTTAATAACCGCGACTCTTCAAAATAATTACCGATAACCTGTAAACCGACTGGCAAGTTATGGGCGAAACCCGCTGGAACCGACATACCTGGTAAACCTGCCAGGTTGGCGGCAATAGTATAGATGTCTGATAAATACATCGCGATCGGGTCGTCATCGCGCTCACCCTTGTTAAAAGCGACATTCGGTGAAGTCGGGCCCATGATCACATCAACTTTTTTAAACGCCTGTTTAAAATCATCACTGATCAAATGCCGAACCTTTTGTGCCTTTAAATAATAGGCATCATAATAACCCGCCGATAAAACATAGGCACCGATCATTATTCGACGTTTCACTTCCGGGCCAAAACCTTCGCCACGTGAACGTTTGTACAAATCCTCTAAATCAACAGGGTCTTCACAACGGTAACCAAAACGAACCCCATCAAAGCGTGATAGATTTGATGAACATTCGGCTGGGGCAACCACATAATAGGCTGGTACAGACAAACCGGTGTTCGGTAGTTCAATATCGATTACCTCTGCGCCAAGTTTTTTGTATTGTTCAATGGCTTCGTTGATCACATCGCCAACCTTACTATCCAGGCCATCACCAAAATATTCTTTTGGTAATCCAATCTTTAAACCCTTCAGGTCGTTACCTAAGTCTGCCGTGTAATCGGGCACGTCTTGTTCGACACTGGTAGAATCTTTTTCATCGAAGCCGGCCATTGCATTTAATAACAGAGCGGCATCTTCGGCCGTCTGGGTGATCGGCCCAGCCTGATCGAGACTGGAAGCAAATGCGATCATACCGTAACGTGAAACACGGCCATAGGTGGGCTTTAATCCAGTGATGCCACATAACGAGGCCGGTTGGCGAATCGATCCGCCAGTATCTGTCCCCGTTGAAGCAGGGCTTAAACGAGCTGCGACCGCAACAGCCGATCCACCGGATGAACCACCGGGGACACAATCAGTGTTCCATGGATTGCTGACCGGACCATAAAAACTGGTTTCATTAGATGAACCCATCGCAAACTCATCCATATTAAGTTTACCGAGCATCACACTGCCTGCGTCATTAAATTTTTCAACAACCGTAGCATTGTAAGGTGAAATAAAATTATCCAGCATCTTTGAACCGCAGCTGGTTTTAATCCCTTCGGTACAAAAAATATCTTTTTGCGAAACAGGAATCCCGGTTAGTGAGCCAGCCTCACCTTTTGCGATCATTTTATCTGCTTGTTTAGCCTGCGCAAGCGCGTGATCTCTTGTCACCGTTACAAAGCTGTTCAGCTCGCCATCGAATTTTTCGATGCGTTCTAAATAGTGCTGGGTTAGTTCGACGCTGCTGACGTTTTTGCGTTGCAACTCATCTGAGAGTTGTTTTAATGTTTTTGTATGTAAACTCATTTTATAAATAACTTTTTAGTTGTATTTAACTCTAATTAATTTTCTATTGTTCAATATCGTAAGACCATCAGGTATCATTACTTTTGAAAAAAAATACCTAAGCTGTTATTCAATGACCTTAGGCACTAAGAATAAACCATCTTCGACTTTCGGAGCATGTTGCTGAAACTTTTCACGTTGATCCTGCTCAGTTACTTCATCCACCCGCAACCGTTGCACTGCATCCATGGGATGAGCCATCGGCGTGACGCCATCGGTATTCACTGAATCCATCTGCGCCACCAAATCTAAAATATTGGACAGATTTTTAGCGTAACCTGGGATATCGGATTCCTCGATCTGGAGCTTCGCCAGATGAGCAATTTTTTTAATCTGTTCATCGTCTAATGACATTTTGACCTCTTTTGCGGTTTTTCCACTGATCCACTCATATGTGAACTCGGGAGCAAGAATTCAAGTAATTTCAATGTCCTACTTGCTCAATCTACGCGGGTTGATTAAAGTAGCGTATCTATTTATATAGTATTAATTAAGCACCACTGGCCCAACACTAATCAAAAAGTAGAGTTCACTATGTTCGAAAGTTTCCGGGGTATGTTCTCCAACGATGTGTCCATTGATCTGGGCACCGCCAACACCCTCATCTACGTCCGCGGAAAGGGGATTGTACTAGATGAACCGTCTGTCGTCGCTATCCGTCAGGAACGCGGGCCGGGTGGACCCAAATCTATCGCCGCCGTTGGTGGTGAAGCCAAGCGCATGCTGGGTCGTACGCCTGGCAATATTGTCGCCATTCGCCCTATGAAAGATGGCGTTATTGCTGACTTTACCGTCACTGAGAAGATGTTGCAGCATTTTATCCGCAAGGTGCACGAAGCACGGTTTTTCCGTCCCAGCCCGCGGGTATTAATCTGCGTACCCTGTGGTTCGACCCAGGTCGAGCGTCGTGCCATCCGCGAATCGGCTGCCGGTGCCGGTGCTCGTGAAGTATTTTTAATCGAAGAACCGATGGCGGCGGCTATTGGCGCTGGCATGCCTATTTCTGAAGCCAGTGGCTCGATGGTACTGGATATCGGCGGCGGCACCACTGAAGTGGCGGTCATCTCGCTCAGCGGTATCGTCTACTCAGCCTCGGTCAGAATCGGAGGCGATCGCTTCGACGAAGCCATCATCAATTATGTACGCCGCAACTACGGCTCGCTGATCGGCGAATCCAGTGCCGAACGTATAAAACAAACTATTGGGTCTGCCTACCCGGGTAATGAAGTCCGCGAGATGGAAGTACGTGGTCGAAATTTAGCCGAAGGCGTGCCGCGCAGCTTCACCTTAAATAGTAATGAGATCCTCGAAGCACTACAGGAACCTCTTTCCGGGATCGTCAGTGCGGTCAAAACCGCCCTGGAACAAACACCACCTGAACTGGCGGCCGATATTGCCGAACGGGGCATGGTTTTAACCGGTGGCGGTGCACTGTTGTGTGATCTGGATCGTCTGCTGATGGAAGAAACCGGTCTGCCGGTCATCATCGCCGAAGAACCGCTGACCTGTGTGGCCCGCGGCGGCGGTCGAGCATTAGAAATGATCGACGAATACGGCGGCGATCTGTTTACGGTTGAATAAGCCAAACAACGACGCCGATTCTGGACGGTTCGTGGTCACGGCTTCCGCACAAGGAGAATTGTCGTAAAGCTCCTATTTAAACAAGGCCCCTCACTCGCCATTCGTTTGCTGATATTCAGTACGCTGTCACTGATCCTGATGGTTCTGGATCACCGCTTTCATGCCACTGACGCCATCCGTTCGACCTTGTCGATCGTGGTGGATCCGATACGTTATGTGGTGAATCTGCCCACGGATATAAAAGACTGGGCATCGAGTTCGCTGGTATCGCATAGCACGCTCGAGGACGAAAACCAGACCTTAAAAACTCAAAATCAACTGTTAAAAGCCAAGCTGCAAAAATATGCGTCGCTAAAGGCTGAAAATACCAATTTACGCGGGCTGTTAAAATCGACGGAAAAGTATGAAGACAAACTGGAACAGGTATTAATTGCGGAGATTCTTTCGGTTGACCTGGATCCCTTTCGCCGCAAGGTGGTCATTAACAAAGGCAGCAGCCACAACGTCTACATAGGCCAACCCATTATTGGCGCACAGGGGGTTATGGGTAAAATCATTCACGTTGGCCCCCTTTCCAGTACCGCACTCATTATAACCGATGCTAGTCACTCCATACCGGTACAGGTCAACCGTAATAATTTACGCGCCATCGCGACGGGCATCCCAAAGGATAATAAGCTGGAGGTCATTCACCAACCCAATAACGTTGATATCAAGGTTGATGATCTGCTGGTTACATCAGGATTAGGCTGTGTGTTCCCCGACGGCTACCCGGTCGGTCGTGTCATCAACATCACAACGAACTTAAGCCTGCCCTTTGCCAGGATCATTGTTCAACCCACGGCTCAACTCGATAAAAATCGTGAAGTGCTACTGGTATGGCCTAATTTTGGTGGCAACAAACAAAGCGATTGCCGCGGCCCGGAGGAAGAGTCCTGATGGGCATTTCACAACGTCAGGGTGGATTTGTAATTTTCTTATCGTTCATTGTTGCGTTCATGCTCAGCATTATCGATTTACCCACCTGGGCTGAAGAGATCCGACCTCAATGGGTGGTGCTGGTTTTAATCTATTGGGCTATGGCCTTGCCGCAACGAATCAGCGTAGGTGCCGGCTGGGTGATAGGATTATTATTAGACGTCACCCAGTCAGCAATTCTTGGCCAAAATGCCCTGGCACTCGCTTTTGTTGCTTTTTTAACAGCGCATTTACATCAGCGTCTGCGTGTCTTTCCATTTTGGCAACAGGCCATCGTTATATTTGTATTCGTTATAATTTACAATTTAATTGTACTCTGGATCAAAGGCATCTCTGGAAGTGCTCCAAATGTATGGTTGCTCATAACCCCGAGCTTTACCTCGGCCATATTCTGGCCGCTGGTTTTTATTTTTTTACGCCGAGTAAGACGTATTTACCGCGTCAACTAAACGGCAATTAAAACCTTCGCCTATGGCTCGACATTCATCATTAACTATTAAGGATCACTTCCGTGAAACGCGCCTGTTCCAACAACGCCTGTTGGTCATGGTTTTTTTTATAATTATCCTGCTGGGTATATTGATAGCCCGTTTATTTTATCTACAGATTATTGATCACGATCATTACTCGACCTTGTCGGAAAAAAATCGCCTGGATATATTACCGATTGCGCCTATACGTGGTTTAATTTATGACCGTAATGGTATTTTACTGGCTCAGAATATCCCCAGCTTTTCCCTACAAATTATTCCAGAACGAACTAAGGATACAAATAAAACTATCCTTGAGTTAAAAAAACTGATCGCCATAAGTGATGATGAAATAACACGCTTTAACAAGCTACGGAAAAAGAAACGACGCTTTGAAGGCATTACTTTACGCTATCGTTTGAATCCAGTTGAACAAGCTAAAATAGCGGTTAATCTGGACAGATTCCCCGGCGTTAAAATTGAAGCTGAATTAACCCGACAATACCCAAAAGGTAACCTCGCGTCACATGCTATCGGTTACATGGGTCGCATTAATGAACAGGAACTCACCCGTCTCGACATATCTCGTTATAGTGCGACCAAACACATTGGCAAAGTTGGTGTTGAACGTTCCTATGAAGATATTTTACATGGCGAAGTTGGTTTTAAGCGAGTTGAAACGAATTCACAAGGCCGCATTTTAACAAGTACTCCTGAAGTAGAGCCTGAGCCTGGTAAAGACCTGTATATGACCATTGATATCAAAGTGCAGGAAACCGCCGAGCAGGCCTTTTTAGAATCTGAAAACAATGGTGCGTTGGTCGCTATTGATCCAAATAATGGCGAAGTGCTTGCCTTTGTCAGTATGCCAACCTTTAACCCAAATCTATTTGTTAATGGAATTGATAGAAAATCCTATAAATTACTTAGCACCTCTCCCGAACGGCCTTTATTCAACCGGGCACTACGAGGTCAGTATCCACCCGGCTCGACCATCAAACCCTTTATAGCCCTGGCCGGACTGGAAAATAATCTGGTTACGGGTCATGAAGAGATCAATTGCCCTGGTTATTACCGGTTAAAAAAAGATGATCGTAAATATCGAGACTGGAAGAAACAGGGACACGGTAAAACAGATATGTCTAAAGCCATCGTGCAATCATGCGATGTGTATTTTTACGATCTGGCCTTGCAGCTTAAAATAGATCGAATGTATGAATATCTGGCGCGTTTTGGTCTGGGTAAAACGACCGGAATTGATATACGTGGCGAAGCTCCAGGCTTATTGCCTTCCAAAGCCTGGAAACGAAAAGCCTATAATCTGCCCTGGTTTCCTGGTGAAACCCTGATCACCGGAATTGGCCAGGGCTTTATGCTAGCAACGCCCTTACAGTTGTCTTACATAACAGCAACCTTAAGCAATGATGGCAAGATGTACAAGCCGCGCATCATCCACGCAATTAGCGAACCGGGCATAGATGAAATTACCCTCCAGAAACCTCGCTATGTTGGTACAGTTGACAAAAAGAACCCCGCTCACTGGAAGTCTATCACCGACGCAATGGTCGATGTGGTACACAGTGTCTATGGAACTGCGCGAGGAATTAACCGGGAGCTAAGTTACAAAGCAGCGGGTAAAACTGGAACCGCGCAGGTCTTTGGAATAAAAGAAGATGAAGAATACGATGAAACCAAAATTGCCAAAAAATTACGTGACCATGCCTTATTTATTGGTTATGCCCCGGCTGATGAACCTACAATTGCGATTGCGGTCATAGTAGAGAATGGCGGTAGTGGCGGCGCCGTCGCCGCGCCCATTGCGCGTAAAGTTATGGATGCCTATTTAGTAAAAGAAGATAAGTAATTATATGCAAGGATTTTCAAGATCAGAGTTTACCGACACCACCCGCATAAACGCGGGACGACGTATGCTGCATGGTTTTCATATTGATTTACCATTACTACTCGGTTTGTTGGTACTGGTAATGGTTGGTATTCTGGTTTTATATAGTGCGAGTGAGCAAGACAACAAATTAGTTGAACAACAACTCATTCGTCTGGCCATCGCATTTGTGGTTATGTTTGTCGTCGCGCAACTATCGCCAGATACCTTACGCCACTGGAGCCCCTGGCTCTTTATGATCGGCTTAATAATGTTAATCGCGGTATTGTTAGTTGGCGAAGAAGGTAAAGGTGCGCAACGCTGGTTAAATTTAGGTTTTTTCACCTTCCAGCCTTCGGAACTAATGAAGCTGGCATTGCCCATGTTACTTGCCTGGTATCTATCCGAAGCCCAATTACCGCCAAAACTCAAACAAATCGCCGTTGTGCTGATTATGATAATGATCCCCACCATACTTGTCGCTAAACAGCCTGATCTGGGAACCGCATTGTTGCTGGCCAGTTCAGGAATATTTGTATTGTTCCTCGCTGGCTTACGTTGGTTCTACATACTACTAAGCTTCATCTTACTGGTTCCCGCTTCGTTAGCCCTCTGGTTTTACGGAATGCACGGTTACCAACGGTCACGAATTTTAACCTTCTTAAATCCCGAATCGGATCCTCTCGGTTCTGGTTATCATATCATTCAATCGTCCATTGCTATCGGCTCTGGAGGTTTATATGGTAAAGGCTGGCTTAATGGCACCCAGTCACACCTTGATTTTTTACCCGAGCGAAAAACAGACTTTATTTTTTCTGCCTTTAGCGAAGAATTCGGTTTAATCGGCGCAATAATTCTTCTCTTTATATATGGGATAATTATTGCTCGCGGACTGATCATTGCAGCCCAGGCACAAGATACCTTTTCACGGTTACTGGCCGGCAGCATCACCATTACCTTTTTTATCTATGTTTTCATTAATATTGGCATGGTCAGTGGCCTGTTACCCGTGGTCGGAATTCCTTTACCCATGGTTAGCTTTGGTGGAACATCAATGGTGACGCTGTCCGCAGGATTCGGTATCCTTATGTCGATACAGACACATCGGAAGTTAATCGCTAGTTAAATATTATAATGGAGTTTTAAAGTGTATTGTTGTAAACCTTTGATATCAGCGTTCATATTATTATTCGCACTGCCAAGTTTTAGCTTTACCGCTTTCGCGGCAGAACCGGTCTCGTTTGAAGATAAAGCCGAGATCAACAAGTTCATTGATGAAATGGTTGCTGAACATAAGTTTGATAAGGCAGAACTGACCGCGTTATTTGACAAAGTTCGATTTCATCAATCAATCATCGATGCGATTTCTCGCCCAGCTGAAGGTAAACCCTGGTATGAATACCGCCCTATCTTTGTCACTCGTTCCCGGGTTCGTGGTGGTGTGATTTTTTGGCAGGAGAATGAAGAGATTATCAAACAGGTCGCAGAGAAATATAAGGTTAAACCGGAAATTATCGTCGCGATCATCGGAGTCGAGACTCGTTACGGACGGCATAAAGGGACTTATCCAATCCTTGATTCACTTGCTACTCTGGCATTCGCCTACCCGCCACGAGCAAAATTCTTCCGTAGCGAACTTAAACATTATTTACTCATGGCAAAAGAAGAAGGCTTTGATCCTTTGAATCAAAAAGGCTCCTACGCCGGCGCGATGGGCATGCCTCAATTTATATCAAGTAGTTTCCGTCGCTATGCGGTCGATTTTGACGGTGACGGCAAACGTGATCTCTGGAATAACCCCGCCGATGCTTTGGGCAGTGTTGGTAATTACTTCAAACGTCATGGCTGGGTCGCCGGCAAACCTGTTGCACACAAGGTCGAGGTCTCGGGTATAAAGTATAAAGAAATACTAACGAAATCACTTAAGCCAAAATACAGCCAGGATGAGCTTATGCTAGCAGGCGTGACCTTACCCGGCGATATACCAACAAATGCCAAAGGTAACCTGTTAGAACTCGATAGTGGCGATGGCCCCGAATATTGGGTAATTTGGAACAACTTTTATGTCATTAGCCGTTATAATCACAGTGCACTCTACTCATTGGCCGTTTTTCAGTTGAGCCAGGAAATTTTAGCATCGCGTTAGAATAAATTAAGGTCGTTGGTTATGCAGAAGTACGATCAAATAGTTTTTCGAAACACATCCATTTTGCTACTCAGCGTAACACTGGGTGCCTGTTCGTTTGGTTCTAAACGTGATGCTGCCCCTAAACACCATGTCAACGTCGCAACAATACCTGATGCCGTACCCCGAGTTGAATCGAAAAGTAGGGGTGGAAATCCGAAATCGTATGTTGTTTTTGGCAAAACCTATTACGTAATGAACAGCTCGCATGGTTATGTCGAACGTGGCATTGCCTCCTGGTACGGCACGGCCTTTCATGGCAAAAAGACGTCGAATGGGGAAACCTACAGCATGTACCAAATGACAGCGGCGCATAAGTCACTGCCTCTCCCAACCTATGTACAGGTTAAAAATTTAAAAAACGGAAAATCGATCGTGGTTCGGGTAAATGATCGTGGACCATTCCACCACAACCGAATTATCGATCTATCGTATGTGGCCGCCAAAAAACTGGGGATTGCCGGTACCGGCACCGGCCTGGTTGAGGTCCGCAGTATTAATCCGCGCAGCTGGAATAAATCTCAGCAACAGACTGTGTCCCAGAACCCAAACCGCTCTCCCATATCCAGTTCCAATACATTGTTTATTCAGGCTGGGGCTTTTGCCAGTCAACACAACGCCAATCAGCTACAAAAACGACTACTTTCACTTTTCCCGAATAAATCCATACAACTTGCCAAAAATAGCCAGGATCAGCTTTTTCGTGTACGCATCGGTCCCATCAGCTCCGTCGAAGAGGCCGATCGGATAGCCCAGACAATCAGTGACAATGGCCACCCTACCCCGCAAGTGATAATCGAATAATCTCGCATTTATAGAGCATATTATATCCGCCGACCGACGCTAATCTCGGCCCCTTTTTGCCTGGAATACTAAACCACAAATTGTGCGCGCAGTGCATGCGAAATCATGTCAGGCGCGTTACAATACACACAATTATCGTTAAGCGAGGTCATTATGTTGTTGTCTAAAAAGCTCTTTACAGTGTTGAGTCTAAGCCTGCTGGGTCTTGGCTCAATAGCAAAGGCCAGTCTGATCCCTACTGCACCGACCATTAATGCCAGGGCTTACGCCTTACTTGACTTTAATAGTGGTCACTTTTTAGCGCAAAAAAATATATCAGAACGAGTTGAACCGGCCAGTTTGACTAAAATGATGACAGCCTACGTAGTGATGCATGAGATTGAGAATGGCGGCATAAAACTTGACGATGAAACGGTTGTCAGTGAAAAGGCCTGGCGCATGAAAGGCTCGCGCATGTTTATTAAAGTCGATACAAAAGTAACAATAAAAGAATTATTACTTGGCATGATCATTCAGTCAGGTAACGATGCCAGTGTGGCATTAGCTGAGCACACGGCTGGAAGCGAAGATAGTTTTGCAACCTTAATGAACAAATATGCCGAACAGCTTGGAATGAAAAATTCTAATTTTGTTAACAGTACCGGTTGGCCCAATAAAGAGCATTACACAACCGTCGAAGATCTGGCGATACTTTCCAGGGCACTGATCAATGATTTTCCAGAACACTACGCCTTGTATAAGATAAAAAACTACACCTATAATAATATTCCCCAGTTTAACCGTAATCGATTATTGTGGGTGGATGATCGCGTCGATGGTATTAAAACCGGACATACTGAAAGTGCTGGTTACTGCTTAATCTCTTCTGCTCTAAAAAATGATATGCGCTTGATTGCAATAGTTGTTGGGACTAAATCCGAACGAGCCCGTGAAACCGCAAGCCGAAAATTGTTAAATTATGGATTCCGATTTTTTGAAACCTTTAAACTCCATGCTGCAAACGCGCCATTAACTGATATGCGTATATGGAAAGGTGAAAAGGAGAGTGTTCCGCTTGGTTTAACTAAAACTCTATATATCACCACGCCCCGTGGCAAGCGCAATAAAATTAAAGCGCATATGAAAGTAGATGCAACCATCGTTGCCCCCGTCACCAAGGGTCAACCATATGGTAAAGTCGAAGTGAAACTGGGCGATGAGTTAATTGCCGAACGTTCCCTGGTTGCCTTAGAAGATGTCAATGAAGGCGGTTTTTGGCGACGTACAGTCGATAATATTAAGCTTCTTTTCCAATAACGCATCAACATGGCTAAATCTATCGTCTATCTAAATGGTAATTTCATGCCCATCGAGGAAGCCAATGTTTCCGTACTAGATCGTGGTTTTATATTTGGGGACGGTGTTTATGAAGTTATTCCCGTCTATGCAAAACGCCTTTTTCGTCTGGATGAACATCTGGATAGATTATCAAATAGCCTGGATGCGACTCGAATTCCTAACCCCTATTCCGAATGCGACTGGAAAAAGTACCTTAGCCAGATTGTGATGAAGCATGAAGAAGAAGATCAGTCTATTTATGTACAAGTCACTCGCGGCGTCGCGAAACGGGATCATGCCTTTCCTGTGAACATGACGCCCACCGTATTCATGATGTCAAATCCATTACAGGTGACGGATGTAAAGACCTTCAACAAGGGGGTAAGTGCAATTACGCTGGATGATATTCGCTGGCAATATTGTAATATAAAGGCGATAACGCTACTACCAAACATACTTCTAAAACAAACGGCCATCGATGAAGATGCTCAGGAAGCAATTTTAGTCCGTAATGGCGAGGTCACCGAAGGTTCAGCCAGCAATATTTTTGTAGTCATTGATGGTGTCATTAAAACTCCGCCTAAAAGCAGTCGACTACTAGCAGGTATAACTCGCGATTTAATTGTTGAATTAGCTAATAAAAACAATATTAAATGTATTGAGTCAAATTTTTCGCAGACCGATTTATCCTCGGCTGATGAGATCTGGTTAACCAGCTCCACTAAAGAAGTCCTGCCAATAGTAAAACTAAACAATGAGATAATAGGTAATGGAAAACCTGGCCCGATTAGCCAGAAAATGTATAAGATCTTTCAGGACTATAAAACAGAATTAAAGCGAAACGAAACTTGATTCCCTTATGAAAGATACCGATGAAGATACGTTATTTGAATTCCCCTGTGAATTTCCAATCAAGGTAATGGGCAAAGCGATTGAAGAATTCGAACAGGGTGTTATCGAGATCATGCAGCGTCATATTTCTGCGTTTGAAGAATCCGCTATCACACGCCGTGCTAGCGCAAAAAGTAATTATACAGCGCTAACAATTACAATAACGGCCACCAGCCGGCAACAGCTCGATGCAATCTATATGGATCTTAGTGCATCAGAACTTGTAATTATGGCATTATAAAACTCACAAACCCAAAACTATTTCATGCAAGCACAAGATACAACATGCACTTCTGATTTACTTAGCCGTGATTTTGGCCTATGTGAATATCAATCAACCTGGGACAAGATGCGAGACTATACTCTCACACGTTCTGAAAACAGCATTGACCAGATCTGGTACCTGCAACATTCGCCCGTTTATACATTAGGACTAAATGGTAAACGAAAACACGTATTACAGACTAACCATATACCACTTATCCCGACTGATCGGGGAGGTCAAGTAACCTACCATGGACCGGGCCAGCTAATTGCTTACCTGTTAATTGATATGCCGCGCAAAAAAATCGGTATCAAACATATAGTCAATGCAATAGAGCAAGCGGTGATTGATTACCTGAAAAGTTTGAACATTCATTCTGAACGTTTGGCCGGAGCACCAGGCATTTATGTCGAGGATGCAAAGATTGCTGCACTTGGACTTCGAGTCAGGAATGGCTGCACTTACCATGGCCTTGCGCTTAATGTTGATATGGATCTATTACCATTTAATAGTATAAATCCCTGCGGTTATGAAGGTATGCAAGTTACCCAGATTAAAGACTTAATCGCAAGCCCTCCGGATATGGATGCAGTAAAAACCGGCCTCCACCGTCACTTGTGTCAACATTTAGGTTACAATAGCAACGTCAAATAGCAACCCATCTCGATATATACTCGTATGAAAGACCCAAAAGACGAATACAATGAAGTATTGCCCCAGACGGCTAATCCCCTGAAAGGAGCAAGTAAGACAGCGCGCATACCGATAAAAGTAGTTCCAAAAGATCAACCACTTAGAAAACCTAACTGGATAAGAGCGCGATCTCCAAATTCACCTGCGGTTGCCAACCTTAAACAGGTGCTACGCGAGCATAACTTACATACCGTTTGTGAAGAGGCCGCCTGTCCAAATATCGGTGAATGTTTTGCTCATGGTACGGCTACCTTCATGATCATGGGGAATATCTGCACTCGACGTTGCCCATTCTGCGATGTTGCCCACGGTCGTCCTGAACCACTCGACGTGGATGAACCACTCAACCTGGCAAAAACGATTGCTGCCATGGATTTAGGATATGTTGTAATTACCTCAGTTGATCGAGATGATCTTCGTGATGGTGGTGCACAACATTTTGCACAGTGCATCGCAGCCATTCGCGAACACTGCCCGAAGACTAAAATAGAAATCCTCACTCCTGACTTCAGGGGCCGAATGGAAAAGGCATTACCTGTTATAACTAAACAGTTGCCCGATGTGTTTAATCATAATCTCGAAACCATTCCCAGGTTGTATAAAAAAGCACGACCGGGATCTGATTATCAATGGTCATTAGATCTTATTAAAAATTTTAAAGCTGCAAACCCGGACGTTGCAACCAAATCTGGCTTAATGTTGGGGTTGGGAGAGAACCTGGATGAAGTTAAGGCAGTTATGCAGGATTTACATAATCACGGCTGTGATATGTTGACCCTCGGACAATATTTACAACCCAGCCAACATCATCTTGCCGTTGAACGTTACGTTACTCCTGATGAATTCCACGAACTTGAGTTGACCGGGTATGCGATAGGGTTTAAAAATGTAGCCAGTGGACCTATGGTAAGGTCTTCATATCATGCCGATATTCAGGCTAAAGATGTCCGTTGAGATAAAATAGAATAAGGAAACGTTACATGGAAGTCCTGATTACCAAATTAATATCGATCTTGCTAGTTCCACCGGGACTATTTTTTACCTTTATTCTATCGGGTATCATTATACGCTTTCGATTTTACCGTTCCGGACAGATAATATTTTATACCGGTTTAATTAGTTTAATTCTCATCAGTATTCCCCTGGTAAGTTCAAGTCTGGTAAATATAACTCAATCCGAATATCCGTTAACCAATGAGAAAATGGACAAAGTTGCCGCAAAAGCGATCGTTATTCTCGGCGGTGGACGCTACGCCGATGCGCCTGAATACGAATATAAGGATACCGTCTCAATGTTTACTCTTGAACGTTGCCGATATGGCACCTATTTACAACGTAAGATGAAGTTGCCCATATTAGTCACAGGTGGCAGTATCTATGGTGGCCGAGTGGCTGAAGCCGTATTGATGAAACAGGTCATCGAAAACTCATTTATCGGCGTAGCCCACTGGACTGAAGATAAAAGTCGCACCACCTATGAAAATGCAATATTCAGTTACAAAATGCTAAATAGCGGCCGAAATGAAAATACAACGATCATACTGGTGACACATGCCTTGCATATGGCCCGTGCCACGGAGGCCTTTGAGCAAGCCGGCTTTAAAGTCATACCCGCACCAATGGGTTTTCATACATCTGACACACGACCATTTTATATGAAAATATTTCCCACCATTTTTTCTGCCAGGATGTCCACGCTAGTTTTTCATGAATGGCTGGGACGGCTCTGGTATCGGATAAGATACTACTAACGGCCTTCGTAGAGAATTTTCCAGGTTCCTGATTTTTTAGTTTTTTCAACTTCTTCGACTTCTTCAATAAGATAGAGTCGTTTCCTGATTTCACCGTTATAATTATTTGACTGATACTTTTGTGTAAATCGGGCCAATACCACGCTGCCAGCACGCCCTTCACCATCAAGTTGCTCAGGGTAATAGTATAAAGAAAGATCGTTTAACGTAATTTTCTGATAGGTTTTTTGTTTTGCAATTCGAGTCTTATATTGTTTCCAGCTACGTTGATTATGCTGCCCACTCCAAAATTCTTTTCCATAATGACCAAGATACCTCTGTACATCAAGACTTTCCCAGTCAAGACGCCATCGTTCGATCGATTTTAAAACTTCAGCACGTTTTTTATGCCACTCGTTCACCGACACCCATTGTATCTGCTCCGCAATCACAATCGGTGTTTGCCCCGGTGAAATAAGATGCTGAATTTTTTTCAGATCTGGATTCGATAATACCACACAGCCTTCGCTATCCAATGGCGGACGACTATAATAGATTCGGTCTGTACCATGTAACCAAATCCCATCCCCCGTCTTACCCAATTTCCTGTCCAGTGCATTTGGATAGTTTGTAGGAAATGCACCGACACCATATTTTTCAGGTAATTCACCGTCAGGAATCCATGATGTAATAAAATAAACACCCTCGGGTGTTTTAAGATCACCTTCGGTTATCTTATTGCCAGGTTTTCTTCCCGTACTAATATAAAAATCATCAACCAACCTGGCAGGAGTATTACTGTTTTCGCGCTTAAAAATATATAAACGATGACTTGACTTATCCACTAATAAAGCCGTTTTTATGGTAGGACTCAAATTTAATAACTGCAGCGGTACCTTGCCCAGACTATTAGGTTTGAGATTTGCCTGGATACGCATACGTGCTTCATTGCGTAACGCGGATAATTGATTATTTAAGGTTTTCTGATCCGTACTAAAACCGAGCGAACCAATATCACTCATCACGTTTGCCCGGCTCGCTATGATATCTGCGCGTAATAAATGGGCAAGATGAAATTTGGGTTCCCGTTCAGATAGTTCGGTCATCTCATTATAGGCTAGTTGCGTTTTACCAAGTTGAAAATTAACCATTCCCTTTATAAAGTACGCCTCATAATCATTCTTGTCTTTTGCCACCCTGGCTTCCATACGTTTTTTTAAATCGTATAAGGCCGATGTCGTCACATTGATTGCAGGTATTGAGCTTTGTGTCGCCTTATCATTTATCGCTAATATAGAACCGAGCGGGGATTGCAATAAACTTGAATTTGCTACTTTAGATTGTGCCATTGTTGATACGGTCTGACTCTGTGTCACCACGGCTACAACCATAAAAATAGCCGCACCGCTTAAAAGAAAAGACTTTCGATAGAGCAACCACATATTAATTAATCCTGACCAGGTTCCTTTCTTCAATGATGCGCCAGCCATCAGCAGTCTGACGCAATCTTAGTGCTTTACGAGTTTTATCCTGATAATTACTAGCTCTATATTCCTGCACTAATTCTACTTTCGCTTCCTGATTTGTTAGAAACTTTACATCAATTCCGTCTATGCCGATCTGAATCCAGCGCGGTTTATTTAAACGGATGCGTCGTTCTTTTTTCCATGCGATGCGTGATTGGCCGGGAGGATGGTAATCATCAGCATAAAATATAAAATAGACATCGGTTGCCTGCTCCGACCATGCTGCCGCCCATCCCTCAAGTGTCATAATAATCTCATTACGATCCTGTTGCGCCTTATCAGGTTTACTCTTGTCCGCAGTTGATAAGACAATCTCAGGTGCAATTGTTTCAGTTTTTTTGAGTTTTGTATTTTTTGTATTTCCGGATATAGAACTAGTGAGCGTTATCGAGTCTTTATTCGTATCATCAGTCGTCAATGACGATACTGAATTAAGACTGGCAAGGCTAACCGGAATATTTGACTCGCTTAGCTGCAGGGCTTTTCCATATGAATTGCGGGCCATTGCAACATAAACCTGGCTTAAATTATTATAAACGGTTGCATAAGCAGGATGAGTACGCATTGCCTTTTCGAGTAAGCTCTGAGCCTCGCTCAACTTTCCATTGCGAACAAGCAAGCTCGCTAAATTATTATAAGGCTCTGGTGCTTTGGGATAGGCCTTAATAATTTGACGATACAAAACTTCGGCCTGCTTAAACTCCTTACCTTGCTCAAGTAGACGGGCCTTTAAAAATAACGCCCCAAAATTGTTGGGGGATTGCTCTAAATAATTATTGACGTCCTGCAGAAGCTTAACAGTATCACTCTGCCCGGACAGATACCGGGTTTGAATATCCTGAAAATCTTCAGCAAACGCCATTTCGACCCAATAACCGCTGGCAACACAGCAATAGAGTAATACACGTAACAACATCGTTAATTATCTCTTTAAAAAAATCTGGCTAATTATTAATATAGCTCGTTCGTAAAAAACTGCAATGATTATACCTACTTAGCCTAGCAGCTCAAGCCAGTCGCTATCAGAAACGGTCGAAAAACATCATCAAGTCGACATTGACGTACTCAAATCGAGCGGCTCCATCAAGTAACAAAAACAATCCTGACGAATGATATCGGTATCAAGTGTCAGCATTGACGGCATAACCGTGCGAATAATACGCAAGGAGCCCTGTTTAACCTCAAAATATCGATCTGCGACGTCTTTGCCAAATTCGTTAATAGCTTCAAATGGCATGAAATCATCCTGATTGGTGAGAGCAATAACGGTATCGGGTTTTAACTCGCTGAAATTACGCTGGTCCAGTTGCGGTGAAATTTGTAATGACACATTCTGCCCCTGCAGGCCGATAGTAACACCATCCTTGAGTTTAACAATCGCGACCGTATGGAACACTCGAATATCATGGACCTCACGACTTTGTTCATCAAACTCCTGCAAATCAAGTACAGAACGTAAATAGCCCAGTGCATGTTCAACACCATGAGACTCACTCGGTCGCCCGCACTCGATCGTAACGGACGGGCATATATTTGAGAACGCTAATGACAATACCGTATCGGGTTTTATGAAATACACCACCGTATTCGCAAATAAGGTCGCCAGCTGAAAAAAAGACGTCGCCAATCTGTTTATGCAGGCATAGTGGGGATTGCGTCCTGAATTATTATGTATATCGATGCAGGCAAATACATCACGTTGCTCCATTTGACGCAAGACTTCATGCACCATATCATTTTCAGTTCGATCCTGATCCATTTTCCAGATACGGTTGTAATCAGACTGAGTATCTAAATGGCGAACCGACTCTTTCGCCGCTGCTATATTGGCAATGAATATGCTCAGCGCACGTGGTAGCGATTTATCCTGGTATTCTTTTAGTAATTCACGCACCGCATACCAACCAGTAGTTTCATTACCGTGCAACAGAACCGAAACAAAAATCGGCTGCGTTAATTCCCCCGCCAGGTGAATCAAACTTGGTCCGGGCAGGCACTTATACAATTCATTTGGCTCGCAATTTAATAATCCATCCGGTACTGATTCGTAGACCGTGAGCATTTTATATCGGCCATTCATGAACAGGCAATCCGCTGTTCTGTTGATGATAATAATTTTCGGTTAAAGCATACATGTCCTTACCATGTTTTTTTACATATTGACGCTGCCAGGTTGCCCCATTGGTTTTATTTAACAATCGTTGCTCGATAACAAACAGATATTCTTTTATATCGGTTACTGAAATGCCCAGCTGTTGCAGACCAAGGTGAGCCATTGGTAATAGTTTTTCAGACAATAATTCCTGTGCTGTACCCTGTGTACCGTCAAGCCAGGATAATTGTGCACGTAATCCTAGTTGACTGGCTCGATAAAAATTGTTTTTAGCAACAGCAAAATTCAGTAACCGCTCTGGAGGTATTTCAGCGTTAGCCAAATAATTCACAACGCCATAATAAAACGCGGCATTGGCAACCGCATCCAGTGTGCTGGGACCCGCCGCGACCACCCTTTGTTCGATGCGTACATGAGGTACGCCCTGATTGTCAAAACCAATAAGCGGTCGGTTCCAACGCCAAACCGTGCCATTATGTAAACGTAAGTGTGGTAATTCTTCAATTCCAGTATCAAATTCTACCGGCAATAATACCGGATAGTGATCCAGATTTTCGACAAAACACTCCAGCAGAGAATCCCGCGCATATCCTGAACCAAAAGTGACACGCCTGATTGGACCAAATGCTGCACCATCATAACCGCCTACCGAGACGGCTTGTTCAAACAATGGGATACGTGTCTCATCCCATAAATCCTTACCAAACAGAAAGGGGGAATTTGCGGTTAACGCCACCAGCGGTGCGGAAAGTAAAATACTTGCATTATAATAACGAACAGCTTGCTGCGGATTGACCTGAATATGAATCTGAAATGATGTCGCTGCCGACTCCAGCATAACATCGCGATGAGTAACCTTTAAATGCTCCTGACCGTTTATGTCTAAAGTAATTGGTTTTCCTCTACGTCGATGAAACACTTCCCGGTTGAGCGCACGATACCGTTTCATTTTAGACATATTTGATAAATTTAGATCCTCATTTTGTATGGTAGGTAAAATACCACACATAATTATTTTAGCATCAAGTTCTGAAGCCGTTTTTTTGCAACGTTCCCAGGTTTCAGTTAGTGAATGGTGCATTGCAGAAAAAACATGACCACTCAATTCTCTCGGTTCAGTATTTATCTCAACATTAAAATTGGCCAATTCTGGACTGGCCAGCGGATTATTAAATGCCTTCAGGAAAGCTTCGTTAAGTGGTGCGGGATGATAAGCAGAATCCACTAACCAGGACTCGATCTCAAATCCTGAAACAGGGCGTTCATCAGAAAATTTTTTCCGGGCAAATAGCTGAGCCAGGTAGTTTGTTTCCTCGGCCAGCAAAGACTCAAAGCGACTGAAATCATCGGCAATAAAATGACTGCTTTTGATCTCCTCACCCATAATAAATTATTTCCCTGGTCTTAGTTTGCTAATCGCGCTTCCAGTTTGGCCAATCTGTCAGGTGTGCCGACATCTTCCCATCGCCCATTATATATTTCACCCGACACTTGCCGTAGTTTAATGGTATTTCGAATAACCGGCGCTAAAGGTTGCACTCCTATTTTAAGTTTAGTAAATATTTTTGGAGAATAGATACCAATTCCAGAATAAGTGTAAGCAGGTTGATCCAGTAACAGCCTGTTCTCGTCAAGATCAAAATCACCGCGCGGATGATGAGCATGATTTGCCACCAGGACCAGATGTGATAAGTGCTTTAATTGAAAGGATTCTCTGGTCAGGCTGGATAATTCGTAATCTGTCCAGATATCACCGTTAACAAGCAGGAAGGGATCGGAGCCTAAATAGGGTAACGCACGGATGATGCCTCCAGCCGTCTCCAGAGCCTTATCACCTTCATCAGAATAATGAATACGAAGCCCAAATCGCTCACCGGAACCCAGCACGGCGGGAAACTGTTCGCCTAACCATGCATGATTTATTACCACCTCATCAATTCCCGCACGAGCAATATTTTCCAGGTGATATTCGATGAGCCGTTTGCCAGCAACCTTTAATAATGGTTTAGGGCAATTATCCGTTAATGGCCGCATTCGCTCACCGCGACCTGCGGCTAAAATCATCGCCTTCACCAGGTATTTTCCATCGGAGTTAAAGAAAGTTTTTCAGGTATCCCAAGTTCATCCATCACGCTTAAAAAATCATCAAATTCAGAGTAATTTGATGCGACAGATAAGAGGTAATTCATTGTACGCGGTATGTCATTCATGTACCCCGGTTTATTATCCCGATGATTGAGTCGTGCAAAAATTCCGCTCGCCTTTAAATGCCGTTGCATACCCATCAAATCAAACCAGCGTATAAATTGAATCTCACTCACGTCACTTATTAAGCCATCATCACATAACCACGAATAATATTTTTTCATCCAGGACTCAACCTTCTGTTGCGGCCACGTTATATAACAATCCCGTAATAACGAAACCAGATCATAGGTAACTGGTCCCCACACAGCATCCTGGAAATCTAGAATACCCGGGTTAGCGGATTCAACAAACATTAAATTTCTTGAGTGGTAATCTCGGTGTACAAATACATTTGGTTGTTGTAATGCTGAGTTCGCCAATATTTGATAGCTTGATTGTATGATCTCAAGCTGTCTTTTTGATAATGAAGCCTTTAATTCATGCCCTAGATACCATTCGCTAAACAAACCCATCTCAGTCAACAATAATGGCTCGTCATAGGGTGGAATCCTGGCTTCAGGTTGTTTGCATCTTGATTGCATCACAAACAGAGCCTGCATCGCATCCTGATATAAGCGATCAACATTGTCAGTTGTTAGAAAATCAAGGTACTGGGTTGAGCCTAAATCCGTCAACAAATAGAAGCCCTGTTTATCCTGACTATTTACAACCTGGGGGACATTGAGAGCCAGACTGGCCAGATAAGACGAGATTCGAACAAATGGCTCACTATCCTCTTTGTCAGGCGGTGCATCCATAATAATATGAGAGCCGTCCTGATGCTCAACGCGGAAATAACGACGAAAACTCGCATCTGCCGAGGCTGGCGAGATGCGAATGGCATCCTCGGCATAAATTTCCTTTGCCCAGTCTCCAAGATTTTTCAGCCTGTTGTCCACTACCGGTTGCCCTGCAAAAATATAATCTATACTAAATTAGATATGCATTATTCTATGTTCATTAGTATACGTTAACCACTTGTGATTTGGTTGTTTTCATTTCACAATAACAACATCATGGATAAGATTAATAAAAATAAAACTCGCTACCCGTTAATCGATGCCCTACGTGGTAGTGCTATTATCATGATGATTGTGTTTCATTTTAGTTTTGATCTAGCGCTATTCAAATACGCTGATTTTGACTTCTACCACTCACCGTATTGGCTGAATTTTCGAATCCTGATTGTTACAATCTTCACCTTTGTGATGGGCATGAGCCTCTATTTAGCCAACAAAAATGGCATTATCTGGTATAAGTATTTTAAACGCATCGCCGTATTGCTAGCCGCGGCGCTGCTGGTCACCATTTCAACCTGGTTTACCAGTGGTGAGCGCTTTATCTACTTCGGTATTCTGCATTTCATTGTTGTCGCCAGCCTGGTCGCCATTCCCTTTCTAAAACTATATTGGAGTAATCTGGTCATTGGTCTTATTTTGATCATTATTGCGAACCTCTATACCAATCCCATGTTTCACAATATCTACCTGCAATGGATTGGGTTCATGGAGCATAAACCAGCAACCGATGACTATGCCCCGTTGTTGCCCTGGTTCGGGATTGTGTTGATCGGAATATTTTTTGCCCGTTGGGCTATTACTGAAAAACAGGTAGATTTTATCCAGAACTGGCAGATTAGATCGAGCTTTTCTCGCTGGCTGGTATTTGCTGGCATACACTCCTTGCTCATTTATCTGCTTCATCAACCCCTGTTTTTTGGCCTGTTCAATCTAATCGAGATCGTCAACAGATAAAATCCACTTATCAATCCCGTCCAAGACGTCTTATAATAGGTTACTTTCCATATAATGCAGGAACGGGCATTTCAGGTGACATCAGCGTTTAAACAGACAGGCCTGGTATTGTACCTGCTCACAGTAGTGGCGACGTCATCTGCCGGCAAAGTTGATCCCAAACTGTGCCCAACCAGTTTTATTAGCAACCAGCCTGATTTCATCTCCACTAATACTACAGACCAACGCATCCATATTACTGCAGACAGAGCGTGGGTCGATTCCGACACCGTTACCTATTTTGAGGGTACCGTACGAGCACAACAGGCTAACCGGTTACTTGAAGCTGATCGGGTTCGCTACGATCGAACCACCGAAAACATTAATGCTACTGGTAATATCGTCTACTCAATTGACACTGCCCGGGTAACGGGTGATGCCGTCGAATTTAATTTGAACACATCTCAAGGCACGGTACACAATTCCGATTATTTTACCGGTACCATAAATGGGCGCGGTCATGCAGAAACCATACATATCAAAAGTAAAACTTTACTGGTACTGGATTCTGCTACCTATACCACCTGTCCCCAGGATTCAGAAGCCTGGTCATTAAATAGTAGCGACATAACGCTGGACAATGAGTCCCAGCAAGGTAGCGCAACAAATGTAGTTCTAAAAGTGGCAAATGTGCCCGTCTTTTATTTTCCCTATTTCCGATTTCCCCTCGACGAAGAACGATTATCCGGCATTCTATACCCCGGGCTTGCCGTTTCTAATAAACATGGTACCGAAGTAACACTTCCTTATTACTGGAACATTGCTCCCAGCATGGATGCAACAATAACGGTTAGAAATATGACCAAACGCGGAGTCATGCTTCAAAATGAATTTCGTTATATGACCGAACAAGGATTGGGAACAATAAAGATAAACTATCTACCAGACGATAAATTATTCGAAGACGATCGTACAGAATATAGCTGGCAATATTCCAGTGCACCTACAGCTGGCTGGTCAACATCGGTTGATTATAAGTCGGTCAGTGATACCGAATACATCAGTGACTTTTCTAATACTCTGGGGACGTCTAGTATCACTCATTTAAACAGGCAAGCTACCCTGGACTACAATCACGACCTCTTTATATTTAGCAGCCTGGTACAAAATTATCAACGCATCTCGGGGGAACAACCTTATGCGAAAACCCCTCAGTTAACATTAAATAGCCGCTTTTCGAATAAAGATAACCAGTTAAATTATGATGTAAATTCCGAATATGTTCGGTTCGATCATTCTAATCCAGCCCGAGTGACAGGTGAGCGCATTGTAATAAATCCATTTATAAGCTATCCAATTCAAACCGATCCAGGATTTTTTATTCCTAAACTGTCTTTAAATCATTTGCAGTATAATCTTGATCCATCAGGTACCGCTAACGTAAATAAGGCGCCAAGTGCCACGGTCCCCATTTTCAGCACGGATATGGGTGTGTTCTTCGAACGTGACACAAGCATTGCCGGCACCAGGATAGTAAATACCCTGGAACCACGATTATTTTACTTATATGCACCTAATGTTGATCAAAGCGATTTACCGGTATTTGATACTGCCCCCACCACCTTTAGCCAGTCATTATTTTATGCCGAAAATCGGTTTAGTGGTAAGGATCGCATCGGCGACGCTAATCAACTCACCGCATCATTAACCACTCGATTTTATCGACAGGATACCGGTAGCGAGGTATTTAATGCTGCGATTGGGCAGATCATTTATTTTCGGGATCGACGCATCACCCTGCCTGGAGGATCACCCGATATTACTGATCGTTCAAGTTACATTACCTCATTATCCTTCACACCAAATTCGAGGCTCAAGTTCACCAGCGAATTTAACTTTGATTCTGAGCTGGAACATACTGAGGTCAGCAATAGCCGAATTTCTTATAAAACCGGTACCGACACGATAGTTAATTATTCTTATCGATTCCGTCGAAATGAGTTACGTACCCAGGGCATCTCTTTTGCGTGGCGCATCAATCCTGGCTGGCAAGTATTTGGAGGTTATGAAGCCGATATTGAAAATGGCCACCGGTTACAAAACTATGCCGGTTTCCGCTATGATAATTGTTGCTGGGCCGTGCGCATTCTGGCCCACGAGTATTTTGACACACTCGACCTGGATGGCGCAGCGCGCTATGAAAGTGCCATCTGGCTCGAGCTGGAACTCAAGGGATTATCCAGTTTTGGCTCACGAAAAAAGATCGATAGTATCCTGAAAAATGGTATCCTTGGTTATCGATAATATTAGCAAAGTAAGAGAATAGAACGTGAAACAGCTCAACCATCCGACCCTTCTGGGACAAATTCTAGCTGGCCTCCTGATGGCCAGTTTTTTTACCGCCGCAGTTAATGCAAAACGTCCTGAAATCATAGAGTTAGACTATGTTGTTGCCATCGTTAATAACGACGTGATCACCAATATCGAGCTCGAGCGCAAATTATCTGAAATTACCCGCCAGTTAGAGGCTAAAAACACTCAATTGCCACCTAAATCCATTTTGCGCAAACAGGTTCTCGATCGCATCGTAATTGACCAGATTCAGCTGCAACTGGCCAGCCAAACCGGAATCCGCATCAGCGATGAGAACCTTAACCAGGTCCTGGCCAACATGGCTGAAAGTAACCAGATGAACCTGGATGGCTTTCGTCGAGCGCTGGAAAATGATGGCTACGATTTTGCCCTGTTCCGTGAAGAAATGCGTAAAGAAATGATAATTACCCAGTTACGCAAACGACAGGTTGAAAATAAAACTTTCGTCACCGAACAGGAAGTTAAAAAACAATTAACTTCGATGACCAGCAAACAAAATCTCAATGACGAATTTCATCTTGCTCATATTCTCATACCGATTCCTGAATCCGCTAAGCCCGAAGAAATTGATGCCGCCAAAGCAAAGGCCGATCAGGTTATCACCCAGCTCCGATTTGGCGCTGATTTTGCCAAAACGGCCATTAGTGTTTCTTCAGGTCAACAGGCATTAAATGGCGGTGAACTGGGCTGGATCAAGCAAGGCCAGCTTCCTCTGGTTGCTGAAAGAATCATACCAAACCTGAAAATTGGCGAGATAACCGAACCGGTTCAATCACCAGAAGGTTTTCATATCATAAAGGTAATCGATAAACGTGCACACACGCAACAGCATATTGTCAAGCAGGCGCTTGCGCGGCACATCCTCATTAGCCCAAATGAAGGCACTTCGAATAAACAGGCCGAACTAAAACTATATCGATTACGCACACGAATTCTTGGTGGTGATGACTTTGCGGCTTTGGCAAAAGCCTCTTCCGATGATCGCGCCAGTGCCGTTCAAGGCGGAGATTTAGGCTGGGTCAGTCCAGAACAAATGGTACCTGAATTCCAGGATCGGATGGATAAACTTGGCCCGGGAGAAATTAGCCAACCGTTCCGATCTCGTTTCGGCTGGCATTTAGTTCAGGTGCTCTCGCGTCGCGATCATGATGACACGGAAAATTACCTTAAGAATCAGGCGCGCAAGCTAATCCAGAAGCGTAAAACCGCTGAACAGACGCGCGACTGGTTACGCCGGATTCGTGATGAGGCCTACGTCGAATATCGGCTATATGAGTAGACATTACTCTACCTGCGATTAGTATCATGACATCACCTCCCAGGTTGATTATCACCCCCGGTGAACCGGCCGGCATTGGTCCTGAGTTAATCTTACAATATTGTCAGCAAGCGAGCACACCGCCATTATGTGTCATCGCCGATCGCGATTTACTTGAGCAACGCGCGCAACAACTTAAGCTTGAAATCACGATTCATGAGTACTCAAAAGAAAAATTAGAAAATGAAGAACCCCTAAAGTCTGGTACAAACGTCCTTAATCTGATTCACAGTCCATTAACCGTCACCAGCACAGCAGGTGAATTGCAACATCAAAATGCGGCCTATGTATTAAGTTGTCTCGATAGTGCGGTTGAATTATGCCTTGCGAATAAAAATTACGCCCTGGTCACCGGCCCCGTACACAAAGGAAATATTAACGATGCGGGCATTAAATTTAGTGGCCACACTGAATATCTCGCGCAATTATCTAATATAAGCCTACCTGTAATGATGCTGGCGACTAAAGGCTTGCGGGTTGCCCTGGCCACTACACACGTCCCGCTAGCCGATATCCCCGCGTTAATCACCAAACCACTAATAGAAGATGTGCTCACTATTCTACATTCTGAGCTGGTAAATAAATTTAAAATATCTAATCCGAGTATAACTGTATGTGGTTTAAATCCGCACGCCGGGGAGTCAGGGCATCTGGGTAACGAAGAGATTAATGTAATTGAACCGATTGTAAAAAAATTACAGCAACAGGGTATGACGTTAACCGGTCCACTGCCCGCCGATACCGCCTTTACGCCAGCACAAATGCAACGCACCGATGCCTATCTGGCCATGTATCATGATCAGGGCTTACCAGTACTGAAACATGTCGGGTTTGGTAATGCCGTCAACATTACGCTTGGCCTGCCATTTGTACGAACATCTGTTGACCATGGTACCGCGCTCGAATTAGCCGGTAGTGGTAAGGCTGACATGACCAGCTTACAGGTCGCCATCGAAACCGCACAGCAAATGCTCGCGGCACAAGCCTGAGCCAATGTCCGAATTCAAGTCACCGCGGAAACGTTTTGGTCAAAACTTCCTGCAGGATCAGAATATTATTAACAAGATCATTAGTGCAATCTCACCACAGCATAATGATTCGATTGTAGAAATTGGTCCCGGGCGCGGAGCACTTACATTTCCGTTGCTGGATGCACTCGAGCAATTACACGTGATCGAAATTGATCGGGATTTGATCAGCTGGTGGCATGAAAAGCAAATAGCCAACCTCAAATTACATGAGCTTGATGCACTGAAGACAGACATCTGTTCGATTTATCCAGACCAGCCTGAACATCAATGCCGAATCGTTGGTAACCTGCCCTATAACATTTCAACGCCACTACTATTTCACCTGTTCAAATTTCTACCCTGCATAAAGGACATGCATTTTATGTTACAAAAAGAGGTGGTTGAGCGCATCACGGCAAGCCCCGGTTCGAAAATATATGGACGACTCAGCCTGATGACTCAGTTTTATTGCCAGACCCAAAATCTATTTAGTGTCAGCCGCCATGCCTTTAGTCCGGCTCCAAAAGTTGAATCTGCTATTGTGCAGTTAATCCCTCATACCGAGCCATCAAATGCCCCGGCTGAAACCTTCGCCGCCATTGTTAAACAGGCCTTTTCTCAACGACGCAAAACCATCCGCAACAGCCTCAAGGGCTGGTTCAATACAGCTCAACTTGAGGCCCTCCAGCTCGACCCGTCCGCCCGACCAGAGACACTTGACCTGGACACCTTTAAAACACTTGCAAGAGCCGCTAACAATACGCTCACTGATTAATCTCATGCCCTAACTGACGCTATATGCACGCGCTAAGTCACTGTTTTTCCAATAATTTCATTAGCCTACGAATAAGCACCTACCGTCCATTTGAGGGTATTAACTATCCTCAAAAACAGACGATAACACTTATATATATGATCAGCTTCTGGATTTAGTGTGACTGACAACAGTGACAACCATTCTCTATTGCTTTTCCGGGTGGGGCCGGTGTTTTGCTGTGCGCCTTCATTGCCGGTAACCACGATCATTCACCCGCCTAAACTGACCCGCCCACCCGGTAGCGATCGTGCAAGGCCCGGAATCTTTAAACATTCAGGTAATATCATGAGTAGCCTGGATCTACGTTTCAAATTTGGCGTCGATCAAGCTGAATGGGTTGATCCATGTCGTGTCATTATTACCCAAATTGTCTCCGGTAATATCGGCTTCTGGGTCGATGAAATACAGGAGGTGATAGAGACTCCCGGCAGTGGATGGGGAACCTTACCACCGCTATTACCACGCGGTGTATTTACTCAAACCTTGTTACTCAATAAGAAGATTTATCTATATTCTGAGTTTGAGAAATTAAATAAAATTCTAACCAGTGGTTATCTTCGCGTTTACATAGAACATCTGTTGGCGGCTGAAAAGGCTGCACAATCGCTACAGGGATCCAAAACTACTTCCAGTGCACAGAGGGTAATCAGTTCCTCAACTGAAACTCAGAATACTTCAGACAACAATAAGACCATATTACATTCGCATTCCACATCAACAGAAATTAATCCCAATGAAAAAATTCAGAAACCTGATAACACCTCACCAGCATCGATGATAGAACAAAGCATAAAAGATAATATTGAAGAACCAACCGTAACAACTAACAAGCCGTTACCAACAAGCGAAGACGCTAAACATACGACATCCAAGAAAACTATTAAATCAGTAACATCCGATCACCATACCCTATCTGATGGGAATAAAATAAAGCCCGTAATATCTAACTCACCGATAAAAAAACATACACCTACTCTAACCGAATCAAGACATAACGATGTAAATCCTGTGGAGGAAAAAATATCCAAATCCTCTCATCAAGCTGATTTAGCAACTCATGGCAGCACAAATTCAAAAACTAATGACGCTTCATACGGAGCGCATTCAGAGCCAGTAAAAGTTACCGCCACTGACTCTGGTAATTCTCCCAACTTTCAGGAAAAGGTAATTTCCAGTCCAGAAATCGATAACCAATATGCCCGTTCTCTACCAGATAAACGCGCTACTCCGGACAATACATCGACAAATGCTGTTCACCATCAGACTGAAAAACAAACCAACAATACGTCAAAACAATCGAGTGGCACCGGTATGGCGATGTTGCTTGTTCTGCTATTGGTATTGGTTCCAGGTCTAGTCTGGCACTTCAGTAAATCAGATGATATTCAGCCGCAAAAGAATATCTCTATTGCTAATATAGTAAATATTGAAAATGAAAAACAAGTCAGCAATGTAGATCGCTCTGAAATCATTCAAAGCACCACAAACAAAAAAGTCGTTTCCATTAGCGAACCTGAAGAAGCTCATGATACTTCCGAGGATGAACCTGCCTTAGATATAAAAAGTAATTCGTTGAATCTTATCGAAACCGATAATTCATCTCAGACAGAAATAATTACTGAGCATGCTTCCGATGATGATAAAAATAACCAACCAAACACAGAAAACTCAGAAGAATTAATTAGTAACGATTCTACAGATGCCAACCTGCCGGTAGAACCAACGACGAAAACCACTCATCCTCAAAAAATAGAAACAGAGCCGATAACCACATCTTCAAATGATAATACTGAACTCGCCGATTATCGTGCCGACATTCAACCTGACGACGATGGCATCACCATTATTCTGGAAGCACCTGAAGAAGCGCCCGTATTCAAATCCGAAACAACGTCTTACGTAGATACTACATCAAAGCTTGAAAATGGTTCATCAGTCTCAGAGGGTACGCCGAAAGAAATGGACATAGAACGTCGAATAGAAAAAAACCAGACGGCTTCAGATAGTTCCACCCGTTCGAAGACACACACCGTTGGTCAACTTGAGGCAACCGACTCAATAAGCACCCCCGAAAAAACGGCAAGCCCAATCACTCAAACCGAGATAACCCATATAGTCGTCAAAGGCGATACCTTGTGGCATATTGCGATTCGTTATGTAAACAACCCATATAAGTATCCCGAGCTGGCTCGATTGAGTAATATAAAGAATCCAGATCTTATCTACCCGGGCAATCGTGTCAAAATCATCAAAAAAATCCGCCGAGTACCCTGAGGATATGCGCCAAACCCCATCGGCAGCTGATGTGCTACGCATTCGCGATATCGACCTCACCTGTCTCGCGGCATTACTGGACCCCTATCAGCTCCGGCTTCAACTCACCGAACCCGATCAGGTGATTCCGGGCAGCTTCTGGGGCGACGAGGAGGCTGGCCTGATTGGAAATACACTGTATATTCGACCTGATACCCCCATCCATTCCGCCCTGCACGAGGCCGGACACTATATCTGCATGAGCGCGGATCGACGTAAGCAACTGGATACCAATGCAGGAGGCGACTACGACGAGGAAAATGGGGTCTGTTACCTGCAGATTTTATTGTCGGATAAATTGAAGGGTCTAAACAAAAGCCGCATGCTGGCCGATATGGATCGGTGGGGATACAGTTTTCGCCTCGGCTCGGCCCGGAAATGGTTTGAGCATGATGCCGAGGATGCCCGTAACTGGCTGATTAAAATGGGTATTATTGACGATAATGGAAGACCCAGCGGGCAACTGGCCAGCCCCACTCACCCAGCCTAACCGCACCGGAGGATACAGGTATGGCCTTTGATAACATTCATAATTACTACGAATTTTTAGTCGTGAGACGGCTCAACGACATGATTGAGGCCGAATTTATTGATACTGACCCCACATTCCTTGAGGACGTGGCCTGCGTGTCCCTGAACCAACTGCCGTCTCGTTACGTAAAGCATGATGTCGACCTGGTGTACTACATGAGCCAGGATGAACGCGAGAAAATAGATTACGAAGTACACAAAGCGGTGACCGCCGCCATTGAGTATGTGAACCAGCATCGCAATGATCGTGAAAATACAGGTTAATACTGATTTATGCAGACATGAACAGGATAAGTTTGCCTCGCGCCGGCAAACTAGTAGAATAAGCCCATTCCATTAAATGCAGGCAAGCCCGTTCAACATGACCCAATCTGACGCCTATAACACCACTGTTTCAGTTGAGACCACTTACATACCGGAACAGTCTGATCCTGATAATGAGCGCTATGCCTTTGCGTATACCATTACCATTAAAAATGAAGGCAGTGTGCCCGCGCAATTACTAACCCGGCACTGGATCATTACCGACGCCGATGGCAAGAGCCAGGAAGTCCGCGGTGAAGGCGTGGTCGGTGAACAACCACATCTGAATCCAGGCGAAGGCTTTCAATATACCAGCGGAACATTATTAGACACACCTGTGGGCAGCATGCATGGCAGTTATCAAATGGTCGCCGACGATGGCAATAAATTTGAATGCCCGATTGAGCCATTTACCCTGTCGATGCCGAACAAACTACACTGATCGAATTGTAATTCAATCGCGTTACAACTTGTTAAGCGATAGCGTTTACCTTCATCACATGTAAAATAACCCCATGAGCCTAAAACACAGTTACACCCTGATCGCACCCATCTATGATGCCATGGTCGCAACCGGCACCGCCAGTATGCGTAAAAAAAGTCTCGCCCAGCTGAATGATGTCAGTGGTAAAAAAATTCTATTGACTGGAGTCGGCACCGGTCTTGATTTCGAACATTTACCCACGGGTGCAGAATACCACGGCATCGATTTAACCCCGGCGATGTTGAGACGAGCAGAGCAGCGCATTAAACCAGGACAATCCATTAAATTACACCTTGGTGATGTCACCGCCCTTCCCTTTGATAAAGCGGAATTTGATATTGTGATCAGTCATCTGATTCTGGCCGTGGTACCAAAACCTGAGAAGATGATCATAGAAGTCGAACGTGTGCTCAAGCCTGGTGGCCAGGTTTTGATTCTTGATAAGTTTCTTCGGCCCGGACAACTTGCCCTCGGCCGCCGCCTGTTAAATTTATTTATTCGTCACATCGCCACCCGAACTAACGTGGTATTCGAGCAGGTTTTAGCTCATGCACCTAAATTAAAACTCGTCAGTGACGAACCCACCATGGTCGGTGGCTGGTTTCGTCGAATCAAACTGGTTCGCGAGTAACGCTGCTTTAATTACACCTCGTCTAATTTATAAATCCTGTTAAGGTTCAAGCTATATCCAGGCGGATTATAGTTCTTCAAGTACTAAATTAGATACCTGATTAAGCGTTTCAACTAATTCAGGCGATAATCTTTTGCTGATTTTTTCTTCGACTAAAGCGACTTCCTGTTGCGCAACTTTAAGACGATTCAAGCCCAATATGGTTAACTTCAAATAATGCGACCGTTTATCGGCACTATTGTCTATCGACTCAACAACTCCTGCCTTGATCAACTGACTGGCTAACACACTCATAGTGGCACGGGTCACACACATGGCCTTACTCAAGTCTGACACCGTTACCTTTCCGGCCGTTTGCAGATAACGGATGGCCTTAAAATGCGGTAAGCGCAAACCAGCGTAATTAAGCGCCAGGTTAATCTTACGTTCAAATACACAGGTAACATCGATAAATTTCAGCACATCCAGGCGTTCCATTAACTGTTCCTTTTGTATTCCGACCACATAGTTAGTTAGGGGAACTAACAAAAATTATGATTACTATTATATAAAATAATGAATATCTTATATATGCTTATTCACAACGTCAATATCCAAACGCACAGGAGTCACACATGAGCGCCATATTAGATAACTCAAAGCCCCACCTTGCCGAAATCGCACAACTTACTGAAAAGGTAGCTAATTTAGATGCCCAAATGAATGATATTAAAACACGGGTGCCCGAAAACCGAGTATCAATAATTTTATTGTCTGGTGAATTTGATAAGGCCATCGCTGCATTTATCATGGCCAATGGCGCCATTGGCATGGGTATGGAAGTCACGATGTATTTTACCTTCTGGGGATGCAGTGTGATTAAAAAAGGTAAACGTTTAAAAGGAAAGAGCTTTCCGAATAAAATGATTAACCTGATGCTGCCAGGAAGCGCTAAAGACCTTCCTCCCTCTAAAATGTCGTTTGGGGGCCTGGGGCGAAAAATGTTTAATTACATGATGAAAAACAACATGGCCTCACTCGAAGAACAAATCGAAATCGCCGAAGAAGCCGGGGTTAAATTTCAGGTGTGTGCACCGTCATTGGGTGTCATGGGGTTTGATCATGATGAGTGGGTGGTACCGGTTGATATCTGTGGCGTGGCCGCGATGTATGAAGTGGCCTTGAATGCGCGTACGGCGTATTTTATTTCCTAAGCTATATTTTATGAGGCTAATTTAGGCGCCGAAAAATAGTTTTTAGATGCATCAATTCACAATATTTGCTAGCACTCCATGCGTACGTATCGAAAAGTGGTGTGCTAGTATTTTTTGTCCAACTTTTCCGCACTAATTTATTGAACGGGTACGTGTTCAGTCCAATCTCCGCTTTGAGGCAGGAATTGGGCTTCTTCCTCTAATTCTTTCGCTTCACTCACACGACCCAGAGCATTAAGAATCTTACTTTTCAATATTAACGAATTCCGAAAATCAGGTGCTAACCGTAAAGATTCGTCAACCGAGCTTAAGGCCTGTGCATCCTTCTCTATAACAAAATACGCCATAGCCAGATTGTGATGCCCTTTTTGATATGTAGGGTCAATACTCACGGTGGCATGGAAATGTTTAACGGCTTCTGAATAATTGCCTTGCTGAGCCAGTACGACACCAAAATCATCATGCGCCTCGGCATTATTCGGATCCAGTTCGATGGCTTTACTCAGATCTTTAAAAGCATTTTCATTATCACCCAACCAGATATAGCGCACACCGCGCTTTGTATATGCCAGGGAACTGTCTGGATTTCGAGTAATATAGACTGTTAAATCAGCGATGCCATCCCTGACAAACCCCTGTCGCCCTAAAGCCATGCCACGCCAGTAATAAGCATCATCATGATTTTTATCCAGTGAAATGGCCTTGCTAAAATCCTCCACCGCACGATCAAAATCGTGGATAAGAAAATAAAGTCCACCTCGTTTAATATATCCTTTCGCCTGTTCGGGAGAGGCTGTTATTTTTTGAGTCAATGAAACAATGGCCTTGTCAGCCTCATCATGTGAGCTAAGCTCAGGAAGTACGTCTATTGCATAAGCAGATAGTGAAGTTATAAATAACAATAAAAACATGACGTTATATTTATATATTAGCATGACGCCTCCTGAATAAAACGCTGATATAGTATAAGACGTTTAAGCTAGGGCTTTATTCCATATTTCTAATTTTAATTATTATGGAAAGGAACGAAATACAACGTTCCTAAATCACTACTCAGGAATTTTTTTAGTCTTAACTCTTTCTCGATTTCTGATAAGGTCTTCAATCTTAATACCCTACATCATGTCAATAACAAGAATTTTTTGTTGCGATGGCGACCAATGAAGATTTGCTGAGGGTGGATTTTTTTAATTTTTTCAATAACTTCTTCAGAGCTCGTCACTACATGACCATCACATCACTACCCCGACCTCTACCCCACCCCGCGTGTAATTACGTATGTACTAGACACTTGAAATATTCGCTAAGTCCACACTCGTAACTTGCCCATACACCAGAGATTGATTGAATCGAACTTTTTAGTTTTTCACTGATTTCAACCTTAGACAATATCACATCAGGAATCGATACCTTTTCTTCATCAAATACATGTATGTTATACATGCTCATATGTTAAATTTTAAAGAAATTCCAGCGGGATTTATTCTGAACTTGTATTACATTGCATTTCAGAAGTAAATGATATCTTGGATAACATTAACCCAGAAAAACTCATAATACCTCTTGTTAATTTTCTTAATTCACCCACTCTTGCTTCTTCTAAATGCCCTTCAACCAACTTCGTCATTGCCAAATCCAAGATAACTTGATCATGTTTCATAATAGCCGAAATTGCTTCAATCTCAGGTTTAACCAGATTTTTGAATAACTTGGGAATAAAATCTGACTCGGAATACGCCTGTAATTTTTTTAAACGGGCCTGCTCAACCGGATGTCCTGCAGATAGTTTAAGCTCAAGTAATAACAAATCCAATACAATAATTTCTTCTTCACCTGAAGGTGAGACAGGAAATTCCTTTAATGAAGCTAGTAAACTTGATGTTAAGGTAGAATTCCCAAATGTAATCACAAGGTGAACCCAATTTTAAAACCCCAAACATTTGCATCTTTTCGTTTACCAAGTATTCCTGCTAATGATTGGGATACATTTATCGCGCTAACAGCATCGGTCAAATATTTTTTAATTAACGCAGCATCATTATCTTGTTGATAATTATATAATGCAAGACCCAGGCAAATCCCTGCCTTACTCGAATAGTGACGGTATTTTTCTTCATCAGCAGTATCTGCATCAGGAATATTATTGTTTTCATATTCCATCTCTTCTTCAAGATACTCGATGTTTTCCTGGGAAATCACATCATTAATATCATTAAATTTAATATTAATTATAACTACCAATCATTAATATACACTCGGATCATAAGTATACGGGCTATTTTCGGTATACCCACAATACAATATAACTCCCGACCATAATTACGCGAAATACAATAACTGACTATCTTAAGTCATCAATTTTGTTGCTTAAACCATTTATTTTTTTATCTGGCTCAGTGTCCAAGAGGTTTGAATGAATCTAAAACACTATCCCAAAGTTTGAGCTTAGCATTAAGATCGCCATCTTTAGTTTCCATGCTGATAAGTATTTTTGGGGCTGTTTCTGAGTCTTTTTCCCCGGAAAATCGCCATGCAAAATTCAAATTACTATCACCACTTGCAGTACCCCGGAAAACCACTTCATCGCCCTCCAATCCTGCAACTATGCGAGTTTCTGATCGAATTTCATCTATCTCTACACCAGGTGCAAAATCAGCTAATAATGATGCCGAAAATCTCTGTATAAGATTACTCTCCTCTACTATATCAACTACTTCATATTCGATTTCTAGTTTTAAAAACTTATCCAGCGGATGCCCTTCAAATCGAGTATAAATTTCCTCCCTGTATTTAAAGGGTAGGTCTACCGCGCCATATTTAAAATAAAATCGATTTTTGTTATTAACAGATACCATCTTTTCAGATTCTGTTGGAGCATGGTACGCCTGAATAACCTTTTCTAGTAACTTCTCCATGTTATCTTTTTTGTCAACAGTTCCTACAACTTTTATCCATACACCAATTGTACCTGAATCAAGCAATACATCCCAATGACCTGCATCCTCATCATCGCTATTTCCGTAATAAAAAACACCTTTCGCCCAGTATTTTTCGTTAGTTAAATCAATTTCGTCAATTATTATTTTTTTGATCCCGATAGGTAGACGAATAGTTTTAATATCGCTAAGTAGTTTCGTCCATAAAGCATTACGCTCTTTTATATGGTTATGATCTTTCCATTTAAATTCCTCGAAATTAGTATAGTACACCACATAATCTGTTGAGACCTGATTGATACTCACAGGGACATCTACAGAAAATCTACCAAGTCTGTATGTTCTGAATTTATCTTCAGAACCATTAATATTTTGAACTGCCATAATATCCTTTCCTGATAATAGAATGAAAATCGAAGCGAGAAATAGTGCAGAAAGCGTAAGATTTATGTTTAAGTTGTGCTTACCTATCATGCTTCAGTTTTCTCTCTAATCTTTAATAGGCTAAAATTTTCGATCGCCGAAAATGCTATTCTTTCTGCTGTTTTTGTTTTATATATTGGCTCATGTCCGATATCAAACCAATCTTCACACTAATGCTTATTGTCGTTCCAGCACTATCAGAACTATCGCAATCACCTGTTGAAGCTCCAAAAGCATCTGTTTCTTCTTCGTCTGAATCATCCTCCCAACCTGTCACACTCACATCCAAAAAAGCTCCAGATGATATCGGTACAGTCCCATCACCGGAACCTTCCGGATATTTTAATGAATATAACCATACCGATTGAGTATCAGGATTAGGTTTAAGATCCCCGTAAAATTTTAGATCTTGATATTCTTCTTCGTCACTTACATACTGTAATTGAGGATCAACCTTTGCAATTTTTCTATCTGAATTAACAAAGGTTTGAAATGCACCTCTAGACTCTATATCGCCCCAAGTATATTTTTCATGATCATATACAATTTTATCAGCACTTGGCCTCCCTTTAACAAAGAATTGAAAAGTTTCACTATGCACCTGTTTTTCCAGGCTATTATGAAATTTCTTAGCTATATTTAAATTCTTTCTATATGCTTTCCATGGAAAATTGGAACTAAACTCAGATGCACTCTTTCTAACTATTACAGATGGTAACCAGGCTGGATCCACTAAACGATAAAAAACGCCCTTTGCTAAATATATTTCCTCATAAGGATCATTTTTTGGTAATGAATGTTGGGTTCCTTGACTGTCTTTGAAATTTAACCACTGTTTATTTCCATCATTATCAGTAAAATCTTTCGTCGGTAATAACTCAAGTCCTCCAGGCATACTCGCTAACAAGCTCGTCACCTCTTCCCCATTCGTACCTAATACCCATGCAGCTGCAGTGCCTGCAACCTTATGACCGGTCATTTTTACAGGATGACGTAACCAGTCCCAAAGTGTATTGGTTGGCCCACCCTCAGGCCGCTCGAATCCCGCTTTCATTCGCCAATACGCGGCACCAGAACCGGTTGCTGGTTGCACTCCATGCAAGGCACCTAAAACTTTGTCTTCAGCTCCATGTAAACACGTTGCTGAACGGGCGACTAAACCACCCATCGAATGAGTAATTAAAATAACCTTTTCGCACATTCGGCCGTTGCTTGAATACCCCTCAATTGTTTTATCAATATAGTTTTTTAGCTCCAAGCCTGAATCATAATTCGATGCCGTCCAATTGTAACCGCAAGCATGCAAAGGAAATTCAAAGCATTCCTGAACTGGGTTAGAAAATGTGTATTCTTCAAGCTTTTCAAGAAATTTTCCATAGCTGCTCCAGGAAATTCCGCCCCAACCACGCTTATCAGCATTTTTGTATTTGCCAAACTTTTTTGTATTATGGTCGGAGTCATCATTTGATACAGCTAAATAATTTTTATTGAATTTTTTTCCCACTACAAGCCCTTTTCGTTTTTCAAGCGTAACAAAAAACATACCGTAATCACCCAACATAAATAGCGCCGCATCAGGATCCCAAACCTTTTCACCTTCAGAATTTTTAAGCCGACTCCCCATAATCCCCGGCACAAAAATAATCGGAATCACTTCACGTTCGATAACCACTTTATTCGGCTGCTTGGCCTTTAGCCCGGGTATGTTTTTAAATAATTCGTGCCATTTTATGTGCACTTCATTGACGTTCTGGGTCATTTCAATAATCCTTTATCCATTCGCATGCGAACTTACTTCAGCCAATTTATTTCAAATCGCAGTTTTCTAAATTATAAATATTCATTTCCAGTGCGTAGTCGCCATTGGGTAATTCTGGAAATGAAAACTCGCTTTGTTTCGCACCCTTGCTGGTGTATTCCTTTTCTTCGGCGCCCGTCACTTTTGCGTCGATGGTCATGCTGATTTTTTCTTCTTCATCTTTGATAATCGTTTTGTCTTTGTATCCAAAAGCGATTTGTAATTCAAACAACTCAATCAGCTTCAGTTTTATCGCATGGGTGGCGCCGCTCGCCCTGGCGGCAATAACATAATCACCCGGTTTAGCCGGCAGGCCGGTGTTCCAGCTCATTGTGGAATTGGGTGATGATTTTCCGACGTCCATGCTCTCAGCGCCACCATCCCAACTTAAGGTGACCGTCTGGCTGTTACTGACCGACCCGTCGACCTTGAGTTTCTTGCCGGTTAAGACACGCAGTTCATCGCCGCCGACGGGTGGGCGGTTTTGCGTGACCCGACCATTATTAAAATTGTAAACTGAATCAGGATCGGCTTTACCGGTTACCCGCTGCGCGAAGGCGGCCACGCTCTCACCGTCATTGATAGTAAACGTGTTGATCTCGTTCTGAAGCTTACTTTTATCGGCAATATTAATGATGTCACCATCCGCGGGCGAGGTAATGCGTACCGTGGGCACCAACACTTCATCTTCTTTTGCCGGACTGGCCATGCCCATCACATCACTCCCCCGACCACTGCCCCCACCCTTCGAAGGATTACGCAGACTGCGCCGACTCACGGCATAGGCACTCTCGCCCAGCGCCACGCCACCACTGAAGGTCTGCACCGATACCCAGTCCTTGCCCTGCTTTTCAAACAGCATCACGCTGTCGGATTTTCGCAGTTCGCTGGCGTTGACGTTGACGTTTTTGTCCTGCAGGCTCCAGTTGGTGTAATGCGATTGCAGTCGGGCGAGCAGTTCCTGCGGTAAATCCGAAGGTTGCAGCGGTGGTGAATTGAGGGCGATGTTATCTCGCTGGGCAAGGTCGCGCTTGGCGTTGGTGTAGACGTCCATGTTACCTATTGTTTTCCAGTCCATTGGATCTTACTCCCCATGCCATATTTATATTAATTTTGATATTTTATATCGCGGGATATATGAAGATCGATCCTATAGCTAAGTGTTTAATGGCCAAGTGGTTTGAATGAATCCAAAACACTATCCCAAAGAGCGAGTTTGGCATCCAGGTCACCGTCTTTTGAGTCCATTTTGATTAGTATTTCGGGGGCTGTTGCCGAATCTTTCTCACCAGGAAATCTCCATGAAAAAATGAGATTGCTGTCGTCTTCTTCCGTACCCCGTATTACCACTTCTTCACCTTTCAGACCGCCTACCTCTCTTTGTTCTGAACGAATCTCATCGATCGAAATCCCCGGCGCAAAATTACCCAGTAATGAGATAGATAATCTCTGTATTAGGTTGGTTTCTTCCACTTCATCAATTGCTTCAATTTCTACTTTTAGCTTTAAATACTGATCGATTGGATGACCCTCAAAACGTGAATAAGTTTTTTCTTGAGCTTTGAAGTCCATATCAAGCATACCGTACTTTAAATAATATCCTGAATCCTGCCCAGTTTCGAAAATATCAATTTTATTGGTTGACGCACGATACGACTTAATAACATTATTTAATACTTTTATCATTTTATTGTTTTTCTCATAAGAGCCAGACACCCTAAACCACGCACCATACTCGCCTCTGTCAACAAGCACATCCCACCCTGCTTGTTTTTTCGAAACACTATTCCCATGATAAAACACACCTTTAGCCCAATACTCATCTGAAGAAAAATCCATCGTATCAATTACAATTTCTTTAACATCATCAGGTAGTGTTAGACTAGTAATGGTCTGTAAGCGTTCATCCCATATCTTTTTTCTTTCTTCTTTATGATTTATCTTATTATCCCATGCAAATGTTTCTATATCAGTAAAGTATACTTTATTTCTCAATACTACTTGTTTCATTGTTTCAGGAATCTTTACCGAAAATCTGCCTAAACGATAATATTTGCTTTCTTCTTGTACTATAATTTTGCTTTGTTCAGCCATAATAGTTTTTCCCGTTATTAACATACTCGCAGATACAATAAACACTGTAATAAATAATAATTTACATACTCGGTAATATCTTTTCTTCATACCTCAGTTTTCTCTCTAATTTTTATTAAGCAAAAATTTTCGATCGCAGAGAACGATATATTCTGAGCTGTTTTTGTTTTATATATTGGTTCATGTCCGATATCAAACCAGTCTTCACCATCCTCAGCACTGATGCTTATAGTAGTACCCGCACCATCTGTAGAATTGTAGTCTGTCGTTGGCGCCCCAAAGGCATCTGTTTCTTCTTCATCTGTATCATCGTCCCAACCCGTTACACTAACATCCAGAACCGTTGATGATGAAATAGGCACAGTGCCATCACCGGAACCATCCGGGTATTTTAAGGTATGTAGCCATGTCTTTTGAATATCTGGGCTTGGATCTAAATTTCCGTAAAAAATTAAGTCTTGATATTCTTCCTCATCAGAGACATACATCAATTGCGGATCAACTTTCGCTATTTTTCCATCTGCATCAACAATTATTTGAAATCCGCCGCGCGAATCTGTATCTCCCCACGTATATTCTTCGTGTTCAAAAATAATTTTATCTGCACTTGGTATACCTTTAGCGAAAAATTGGAACGTCTCACTATGCAATTTTTTTTCTAATTCATCGTGTAACTTTATTGCTTTTTCGAGATTTTGTTCATAAAGATCCCATTGTGATAATGAAAAATCATCTTCATGTTTAATATTTTTTCCTAACCACAAAGGATCTATTAAACGATAAAATACATCCTTTACTAAGTAAATCTCTGAATATGGATCGCTTTTAGGAAGAGAATGTTTGACACCTAGACTATCTTCATAGTTTAACCATTGCTTACTTCCTTCATTATCCGTATATTCTTTTGTAGGCAATAGCTCTAAACCACCCGGCATATTGGCAAGTAAACTCGTCACCTCTTCTCCATTTGTTCCCAACACCCAGACTGCGGCTGTACCAGCCACTTTACGCCCGGTCATTTTTACTGGATGACGTAGCCAGTCCCAAAGTGTATTGGTGGGTCCACCCTCGGGCCGCTCGAATCCCGCTTTCATTCGCCAATAAGCTGCAGCAGAACCCGTTGCCGGTTGCACACCATGCAAAACACCCAACACTTTACCTTCTGCACCGTGTAAACACGTAGCCGAACGGGCGACTAATCCACCCATAGAATGGGTTATTAATATAACCTTTTCACACATACGCCCCTGTGAGCTATATTCCTCAATTGTTTTATCAATATAGTTCTTTAGCTCCAGGCCAGAATCATAGTTTGAAGCCGTCCAGTTGTAGCCGCATGCATGTAATGGAAATTCAAAGCATTCCTGAATAGGGTTTGAGAATGTGTACTCTTCTAACTTTTCAAGAAATTTTCCATAACTGCTCCAGGAAATCCCGCCCCAGCCGCGTTTGTCTGCATTTTTGAATTTCCCAAATTTTTTACTATTATGATCGGAGTCATCATTTAGCACTGTTAAAAAGTCTTTATTGAATTTTTCTCCAACTACAAGCCCCTTTCGTTTTTCAGGCGTAACATAAAACATACCGTAATTGCCCAACATAAATAGCGCCGCATCCGGATCCCAAACCTTTTCGTCATTAGAATTCTTCAACCGACTCCCCATTATCCCCGGCACAAAAATAATCGGAATCACTTCACGCTCGATAACCACTTTATTCGGCTGCCTGGCCTTTAGCCCGGGTATGCTTTTAAATAATTCGTGCCATTTTATATGCACTTCATTGACGTTCTGGGTCATTTCAATAATCCTTTATCCATTCGCGTGCGAATTTACTTCAGCCAATTTATTTCATATCTCGGTTTTCTAAATTAGATATATTCATTTCCAATGCATAGTCGCCAGCGGTTAATTCGGGAAATGAAAACTCACTTTGTTTCGCACCCTTGCTAGTGTATTCCTTTTCTTCGGCGCCCGTCACTTTTGCGTCGATGGTCATGCTGATTTTTTCTTCTTCATCTTTTATGATCGTATTGTCTTTGTATCCAAAGGCGATCTGTAATTCAAATAGCTCAATCAGCTTCAGTTTGATTGCGTGCGTGGCTCCACTCGCCGTGGCGGTCAGTACATAATCACCCGCTTTGGCCGGCAGACCAGTGTCCCAGCTCAGGGTGGAATTGGGCGACGATTTGCCGACGTCCATGCTTTCCGATCCACCGTTCCAGGCCAGGGTAACCGTCTGGCTATTGCTGACCGAGCCGTCCACCTTGAGCTTCTTTCCTGTTAAGACCCGCAGTTCATCGCCGCCGACAGGTGGGCGGTTTTGCGTGACCCGACCATTGTTAAAATTGTAGACCGCATCGGGATCGGCTTTACCAGTGACCCGTTGCGCGAAGGCGGCCACGCTCTCACCATCATTGATACTAAACGTGCTGACCTCATTTTGGAGTTTGCTGGTGTCGGCAATATTAATGGTGTCCCCATCTGCGGGTGTGGTGATGCGTACTGTCGGCACTAGCACCTCGTCTTCTTTTGCCGGACTGGCCAGTGTGATGGTGCCCCGACCACTGCCCCCACCCTTTGAAGGATTACGCAGACTGCGCCGACTCACGGCATAGGCACTCTCGCCCAGCGCCACGCCTCCACTAAATGTCTGCACCGACACCCAGTCTTTACCCTGCTTTTCAAACAATATGGTTGAATCGGATTTGCGCAGTTCAGAGGCGTTGACGTTTTTGTCCTGCAGGCTCCAGTTGGTGTAATGCGGTTGCAGTCGGGCCAGCAGTTCCTGCGGTAAATCGGAGGGTTGCAGCGGCGGTGAATTGAGGGCGATGTTGTCTCGCTGGGCGCGGTCGCGCTCGGCGTTGGTGTAGACGTCCATATTGCCTATTGTTTTCCAGTCCATTGGATCTTGCTCCCCATATACTATTTATCTTTGTATTTACGTGCATTTTAAACAAGGGCAATCAGAAGGGAAC
>UOFR01000076.1_pt1 | contig 73128 bp, 60 predicted proteins | sample 1988501 | NCBI WGS metagenome assembly UOFR01 (sample SAMEA4712194, study PRJEB27164) | hydrothermal vent metagenome | biome: marine basaltic hydrothermal vent biome; feature: marine hydrothermal vent; material: mineral | place: Pacific Ocean | collected 2011-06-14/2011-07-23 | depth 1689 m | reverse complement strand
GGCAGGTAAAGTATAAACCACCTTTTATTCTGGATTTGGCGCGCTTGCTTAATTTGGTAACCATTTTTTGCAAATCCTGGACGGCGGTACCCCCATCGCGTTTACAAAATATCATCGTACTATCCGGGCGGATGTATTCTCCAATCGCAATTGCGCCCGAATCAGTATCGATGCCCATTAAATTACGTACTGTATAATCACCTGTGTCCGAGCCACTGATTGGAAAGCCGGCAAAAATATAACCACCGATTCTATCCAGATCGCGGGCGAGTACTTCGCCTATCTCCTCTTTCATTACATCAAGTGCTGGACGATTATCCAGGTGAACCACGATATTGCTGTCGCTTTCGGTAATGGTGTGTGCTTTTCCTATCGGAGAACAACCTTGAGATATGCCGGATACAAGTGAAACCGAATCGGTAAATAATACACCCGATAACATGCCCTCGTTAATCTCGCCGGCGATCTGGTAATGATAATTATCAGATGAAGTTAAACCACCAATCAAATAACCATTGCCTATATCTTCGGGTAATTTGTGGATGATGTTAGGTAATTCACCATTGCGAGGGTCGCCGTGTACAACGGCGACCTGTACCTCATCATTTACCAATTGAGGTGGTATATGCTTTGGTGAATCAAAAACAGTATAGTCCTGCTTTGGGATATCGGTTATCAATAGCACAATAGCGTGCTGTTCAATAAATTCTTTACGGGTTGCGCAAACGGCTATGCCAACGGTACCTACCCAGTCATCAATTAATGTTAATGTTTTAATTTTGCGGAGTATATTTCCGAGATGTTGTGCGTGACGGTCGGTTACGTAAATAAATCCAAGGGTGGCTTCATCCGGTAAACTGCCTAACTGATTAAAACACTCATCAATGGCGTCAGACCAGTCTGAATTTTCACTTTGTGCAAATAAGAAACGTTCCATACCCACAAGCGTAATCGAAATCAGCTTTGAAGGGTATGACTATATAGATAAAAATTGTGACAGTTTTTCTCGCGCCAGCCTAAATGGACATAAAAAGCTGGACATAAAAAAACCGGAACAAGTCCGGTTTTTATTAAACTAATTATTTGTGTAATAAATTAGTTTTACTAACTTTTCTTTTTCTGTTCAATTAAATCATGAATTACAGGGTTGAGAATTAATTCCATCGCAAATCCCATTTTACCACCGGGAACAACAATGGTATTAGGACGTGACATAAATGAATCCTGGATCATGTTCAGTATGTAAGGGAAGTCAACGCGTTCTGGCTTTCTGAAGCGAATCACGATAAAGCTTTCATCAGGTGTTGGAATATCACGTGCGATAAAAGGATTTGAGGTATCAACCGTTGGCACACGTTGAAAATTTATGTCGGTACGAGAAAATTGTGGCGTAATGAAATTAACATAATCATCCATACGACGCAGAATCGTATCGACAATGGCTTCAGCAGAATAACCACGTTGAGCATTATCACGGTGGATTTTCTGTATCCACTCAAGATTGACGATGGGCACAACACCGACTAATAGGTCGGTAAATTTTGCGACGTCAGTACTGCCGTCAACGACACCACCATGTAGACCTTCATAAAAGAGTAAGTCTGTTTCTTCACTGATATCTTCGAAAGGAGTGAATTCACCAGGACTTAATTTGGTCGAGAGACGGGCATTGTGCTGGGCAGCCTCTTCATCGCTATGTAAATAGTAGCGACGTTTACATTTTCCGGTCTTGCCATAGGTTTCAAAGGTTTCAGCCAGAGTATCAAAATGATTGGATTCAGGCCCAAAGTGGCTCAATTGTTTGCCCTTGGCCGCAAATTCTTCGATAGCGACTTTCATCGCGGCCCGGTCATAGCGGTGGTAGCTGTCGCCTTCGACGACCAGTGGGTTAATTTTTTCACGGAAGAAAATGTGCTCAAAAGCGTTTTTTACGGTGGTTGTGCCGGCGCCTGAAGAGCCTGTAACCGCGATAATCGGATGTTTGGCAGACATATGCTGCTCCTAATAATGGTAATAATCTTGTTTGGACTTAGCTAAGTTATTGTTTTTACAAGACAATATCTAGCCCCGCTAAAATTCAGCCGCCCATTGTACTGAAAAGCGGCCGATGTGTAACCCTTGATCAATTATTCAATGGCTAGATCACTGGACTGGCTGATGGCAGAAGCTCTGCATCTGGCCATTCAAGATGTCACTGGCCCGGCTGTATTGCCTTGACTCTGTATCTGGGTACATGGAATAGACTGTGGGAATCAGCTTCAGGCTGACTACATCCAGGGGCAAGACGCTTGCCAGCAGGGAAAAGAGCAATGTCAGACTGTTGTAACGTTGATAGTGAGGCTAATCAGAATGTCCGATCGAAAACGGTAAATAGTATTTGTCCTGTGTGTGGGCAGCGCAGCAAGTCTGTTTCACTTAAGACGGTGTTGCACCACGTAAAACAGGTTTGGGCAAGTAAGCTTTCCGATCAACAATATTATTTTTGTCATACGCCAGAATGTAATGTTGTTTACTTTGCAGCTGCGACTAGCATAATAACAAAGTCGGAAATTCGAAGCCTTATTGGCAGTCAGGAGCAATCTGCTGATGCGCTCGTTTGTTTTTGTTTTGGGGTGAGTAAAGCTGAGGCGGCTAACAATAAAGATATAAAGGCTTTTGTTATAACACAGACGAAGGCGTCATTATGTTCCTGTGCAACCGCTAATCCGTCAGGTCGATGCTGTTTGAAAGATTTTCCGAAAACAACTTAAAATTCTAACGACTGCTTATTATTTATTACGAAGAAGCTTTTTAAGCAACCTTGGCCTTATTTTTTTTAATAAAATTGTCTAATGGCTGGTTAAGTGTATCCATTAATAGATTCAAATCAGCAAGCTGGATGTTCAGGGCCTCAGCGGTGCGTTCTAATTCGGCAACACGCGATTGCAGGGTGTCACGCGACTCGTTAATTTTTCGCAAACTTTCCAGTCGTTTTTCCATTTGATCTTTATGTTCTTTGATTCGCGCAACCAGTGGCGACATAGCGGCCTTGCCCCAGACTTCAGCCTCATGATGGGCGTTAAAGAAGGTATTTCGAGCATGCGAGACCATTGAGATAAAGAATTTCTTAATTACAAAACTTTGCTCGGTCATGGTGGTGACCGGACTTTTACGGTAAGCATCGGCCTCATGGTATAAACGTTCCATGTGGCGTTTGTATTTACTCATGCTGAATAATTTTGGCTTGGTGTTGCCCAGGTTATGCTCGGCATTGAATTTACGATAGATGCCCTGGATCAGCATATTACTTTTATCGGTTCTTTCCGAAGCCTGTTTAATCGTATTGGTGATGACTTCAAAGAAGGCTTTCATGGAATTCTTTAAACCCACCGTGGTCCAGGTGTTGGCCATGGTCTTGCGGGTTTTGGACATGAGTTGATCCAGTTCATTTAAACTTAGAATGCTCAGTAGTTGCGTATGTGCTTCGTTGAACAATTTTCGATTAGCCTGAAAACTCTCAACGCTTTTGTAGTAGATGGCCTGCTCAGAGCGAGTCTTTTTCAACAGGTGGGTTATCACATCTTCATTTTTGCCGCTCAGATTTTTCAGTTCTGATAGTTGTTTGTTGGCATCATTCAGTCGCGAGGCGATCAGGTCGCGAGATTGTTTTACCATGCTGCCAATTTCGCCGACAATACTGTCGCGCACGATCTCCTGCTTTTTAGGCAAGATGTCGGTGGATAAAATTGATTCCAGTGACAGAATATTACTCTTTTCAACCAGTTCTTTATCATGCCGAATTTTAGCCAGCAGTCCTTTTTGTGCCGAGACCGGGAACACTGTCTTCTCATCGATATCCAGCATTTTGGCGGCGGTACTGCATTGCGCCTGAATAGTGTTATTGATCGAACCCTCGTCTTTAAGTTCGTCCCACAGCGTATCGATCTTGTTTAATACCACCAGTCGGGCATGACGTGCATCGGCATTGAGTGCCTTCACGTGGTGAGTCCACATGTCCATGTCAGATTTTGTCACGCCGGTATCGGCAGCAAGCACAAACACCACGGCCTGGGCATTGGGTAACATATTGAGAGTCAGTTCAGGTTCGGCGCCCATGGCGTTGAGACCCGGGGTATCTAATATATTAAGTCCTTCCTTTAACAACGGATGTGGAAAGCTAATTAAGGCATGGCGCCACATCGGAATATTAATGCTACCATCGTCGTTGACATGCCCCTTGTCGTGTTCGGCATCAAACAATCCCAGCTTATGCGCCTGTTCCTGTGATACGGGCTTGGTCTTGACGACCTCACGAAAGGCTTCGGCCATGTCTTCGGACGAACTGGTATTTAAATTAATGTTGGTCCAGTTGATCGGATTTTTTTTGTGCTCCGAAATACTGGTGTCTTCCAGTCGAGTTTCGATGGGTAGCAGACGGATGTAACTTTCATTTTCAGCGATGTCATAAAATAGTTCGGTGGGACACATGGTGGTGCGGCCAGCTTCGGACGGCAGCAGGCGACGATCGTATTCGGAGAAAAAAATGGCATTAATGAGTTCGGTTTTACCACGGGCGAACTCGGCCACGAAGGCAATGGTTAACGAATCACCTTTGAGTTGTTCAAGTAATTCAAAAATGCGCAATTCCAGGTCGGCAACCGACATATGGTTTTTCTCTAACCAGGCCTGGTAATTGATAATTGCCTGGGCGAGCGTGGATTTCCACTTGCCGTAGGCTTGCATTTGGTCGGTAAATCGATCGGCGGCCATAAACGTTCTCAGCTTTTCCTAGTAACGTGCTAATCAATATAGCTTTTTTTGTGGTGAAATTACAAATTTACTGTAACTAGAATAGACTACAAAGCCAAATCAGGTCTATATTGTTAACGGCATCACATGTTGGAAGTTTAATTAGCTTATATTTAATGATGTATTGATTAATAATTGCCCAGTTTGGGTGATAAACGGGATTCGTTTAACGAAATTCTAATCTGTCTTGTCCAGATTCCTGCTTCCCGCGGGATGTTGGCACTGCATTGTTTGGTAATGAATCGAACACGGTGTTGATAAAGTGCCCCAGTGATAGCAACCACTCATATACTCTTAAATGTGGGGGCATGCGGTAAGTCGATCAGCGGAGCGGCGACCAGGAACATGACCGCGAAAATAATGATCAATGCGAGTATCGGGGTGAAATCGATTCCGGCCTGGGCCGGTATCAATTTACGTAGAGGCTGGAGTAGCGGATTGGTGATCTGCATGGCAATTTGTGCGAGTGGGTGTTGAAACGCTCCGGGGTTAATCCAGCTCATAATGACGATAATGATTATACAGATCATAAATAGCTGGGCGGCATGTTGTATCAGTAAGCCAATGGCTTCAACGGTAAACATGATTGGGCCGTGTAGGCCATAACCACCGATAGCATGGGTTAATACCAGTTCAAGCGATTGTAAGATCAGCAGCAAAACAATGGCCGCAAAATCCAGGCCTAAAAACCCTGGAATAAAGCTACGCAATGGTTTCAACATGGGATTGGTAACTTTTACAAACATCTGGCTTATCGGGTTATAAAAATCGGCCCGCACCAGTTGCAGGATAAAACGGGCCAGTACGAAGAATATTAAAATTCCGAATATGATCTGGATAACCAGATTTGCAAACTGTAAAAAATAACCCACTAGAATTCTCCAACCAGGTTTGCGTTAAACATTATGAATTTAGCCGTCGGCTAATTGCTCAGCTAATTGTTGTGATCGATTATAGGCCGCGCCAACGGCCTGTTTAATATTATCCAGCCCCTGTTTAGCTTGCAGGTAGTCGATAGCCGCTGCGGTCGTGCCGCCGGCTGAGGTAACCCTGGCGCGCAATTCTGCCGTACTTTCATCGCCGCTCATAGCAAGTTTAGCGGCCCCAAGGGCCGTTTGCAGGGTGAGCGCCCGACTGTTTTCAGGGGACAATCCGAGTTCTATTCCAGCCGTTTCAATGGCCTCCATCATATAGAAGAAGTAGGCAGGCCCGCTGCCTGAAACCGCGGTAACCGCGTCAAGCTGGGATTCCTGATCAACCCAGATGGTTATCCCAATCGCAGACATAATCTGATCGGCCTGTTGGCGCTGCGCGGCGTTGACATATTGGTTGGCGAACAGACCGGTTGCGCCACACTGAACCAGCGCAGGTGTATTGGGCATGCTGCGCACAATGGCACATTCTTCGCCAAGCCAGTTTTGCAACGAATTACTGCGCACACCGGCGGCAATGCTCAGGAACAGTTGATCTGGTTTGGCATTCAGGTCTTCTAAAACGGATTTCATGACCTGGGGCTTCACGGCGAGTACCACGACATCACAGCAATCTAGTAGAGATTGATTGTGGTCACAGGTTTGGACTGCAAAATGATCGGTTAAGGCAGAAGATTTTTTTTTGTTGAGATCGGCGACATACAGGTCATTGGCATCGAAACCACTTTCGCTTAATCCGCCGATCAGGGCCGAAGCCATATTGCCTGCGCCAATAAATCCTATTGATAGAGTGCCCATGGCCTTAATTTAACAGGCTTTGCAGGTGATGTCAGTTCGAGAATGGCCTAGCCTTTATTCTGTCTGGCGGTGCGAGGTCCAAAAATATCGGTGCCAATTCGAACAATAGTGGCTCCTTCCATTATTGCGGCTTCCATGTCATTACTCATTCCCATTGATAAGGTGTCGAGTTGATGGCCTTGCGAATTACAGGCATCAAAAAGGGATTTTAGCTGGGCGAATACAGCGCGTTGTTTCTCTATATCCGATTCGACAGTGGGAAGCGCCATCAAGCCTCGAAGTCGTAGTTGGGGCAGGGTAAGGACCGCCTCGGCGAGTTCGGGTAATTGCTCTGGACGGATACCGGTTTTACTGGCTTCGTTACTGATATTGATCTGCAGGCAAACATTTAAGACTCGATCGGATTCACGTTGATCACTCAGGCGCTGTGCTATCTTTAATCTATCGATGCTGTGTACCCAGTCGAAGGCCGAGGCAATGGCCGCTGTTTTGTTGCTTTGACAGGGTCCAATGAAATGCCATTCACATTGGCTGCGCTGGATAGAACTGATCTTTTCCAGCGCCTCCTGTAAATAGTTTTCGCCAAAATGGTGTTGACCTGCATCGATGGCGACTCGGATATCTTCCACAGGGCGAGTTTTCGACACCGCCAGTAGCTGGATGTCGTCGCTGTTTCTCCCTGCCGCCAGGGCAGCGATTTCGATACGGTGATGAATTTTGTCTAGTTGTTGAGCAATTAAGCTTGATCTCGTCATGGAATGTGCGCTTGTCGCAATTTTGCATTAAAGTTAAGGTTTAGACTTATCAATAAGATACCGATAACAGTTGAGTTAGCTAATTAAGAGAAATCTACTTCAGGATACATATGGATATTACAGAGTTACTTGCCTTTAGTGTTAAAAATAAGGCTTCAGATTTACATCTCTCCGCCGGCTTGCCACCGATGATTCGGGTGGACGGAGATATACGCCGTATCAATGTGCCTGCGCTGGAACATAAAACCGTACATGCGTTGATCTACGATATTATGAACGACAAACAGCGCAAGGATTTTGAAGAATTCTACGAAACCGATTTCTCGTTTGAGTTACCTGAAATCGCCCGCTTCCGGGTTAACGCCTTTAATCACAATCGCGGCGCCGGTGCGGTTTTTCGTACTATTCCTTCCAAGATCCTGACTCTGGAAGATTTAGCCTGTCCATCGGTATTTAAAGATGTGTCTGATCAACCACGCGGCATTGTACTGGTCACCGGTCCGACGGGCTCGGGTAAGTCGACTACGCTGGCGGCGATGGTTGATTATAAAAATGAGAGTGAACACGGTCATATCCTGACGATTGAAGATCCAATCGAATTTGTCCACGAGAGTAAAAAATGCCTGGTCAACCAGCGCGAGGTGCACCGCGATACACATGGGTTTAGTGAAGCATTACGTTCTGCATTGCGTGAAGATCCCGATATTATCCTGGTGGGTGAGATGCGTGATCTGGAAACCATTCGGCTGGCCTTAACCGCGGCTGAGACCGGTCACCTGGTGTTCGGTACCTTACATACCAGTTCGGCGGCGAAAACCATTGACCGGATTATTGACGTGTTTCCGGCGGCAGAAAAAGACATGGTGCGTTCGATGTTGTCTGAATCCTTACGCGCCGTTATCGCTCAGACCTTGCTGAAAAAGATCGGTGGCGGACGAGTTGCTGCGCATGAAATCATGATCGGTACCCCGGCGATTCGGAACCTGATCCGTGAAGATAAGGTGGCACAGATGTATTCGGCTATCCAGACCGGACAGCAATACGGTATGCAGACGCTCGATCAGTGCCTGCAGGACATGTTACAGCGCGGCGTCATTAGCAAACAGGATGCGAAAATGCGTGCCTCGAATAAAGACGATTTTGTGTAACATTAGCAGGAATTACTATATCTTTGTTAAGCAAAAGATTATCCTTTTATCAAAGTTGTAAAAAGAATTGCGTAGGTTAAATTATGGATTTTAATTCACTACTGAAGTTAATGGTGCACAAGCAGGCGTCGGACCTTTTCATTACCGCCGGGGTAGCGCCTAGTCTGAAAGTGAATGGTAAAATCAATCCAGTTACCCAGGCAACTCTGACGCCATCGCAGGCTCGCGAAATCGTTTATTCAATTATGACCCCTGAGCAACGTCAGGATTTTGATTCCCACCGGGAATGTAACTTTGCCATATCGGCTTCCGGTATTGGCCGCTTCCGGGTAAGTGCCTTTCAACAGCGTAATCATGCCGGCATGGTGTTACGTAAAATCGAAACCAAGATACCAACGATTGAAGAATTAACCTTACCCATCATTTTAAAAGATTTGGCTATGACCAAACGCGGCCTGGTTATTTTTGTCGGGGCGACCGGCTCCGGTAAATCAACGTCGTTAGCGTCGATGATTGGCTATCGAAATAAAAACAGCACCGGACATATAATTTCTATCGAAGATCCCATTGAGTACATACATCAGCACGAAGGCTGTATTGTTACTCAGCGTGAGGTCGGACTGGATACCGAAACCTTTGAAGTCGCGCTAAAAAATACTCTGCGTCAGGCCCCCGATGTTATTCTGATTGGCGAAATTCGAACCCGTGAAACCATGGATCACTCCATCGCCTTCGCGGAAACCGGTCACCTGTGTCTGGCTACGCTGCATGCGAATAATGCTAACCAGGCGATGGACCGGGTGATTAACTTTTTCTCTGAAGATCGACGCAATCAATTGCTGATGGATTTATCCCTGAACTTGAAGGCGATTGTTGCCCAGCAACTTATCCCTGCTCCGGATGGCCAAAGCCGCGTGTTATGTGCTGAAATCCTGATAAACACACCGCTGGCTTCTGATTTGATCAAGAAAGGTGAGGTGCATGCGCTCAAAGAGCTAATGGGTAAATCGCGAGAACAAGGCATGCAAACCTTTGATCAGCATCTCTATGAGTTATATCGAGATGGTAAAATTACTTACGAAGATGCGATTAACCATGCAGATTCAGCAAATGGCTTACGCTTGATGATCAAGCTAGGTGAATCAAAGGGCGATGCGGACACCATTGCGCAAGGACTCGAAGGCGTCACCATTCAGGAAACAGAGTAAACCCTTTAAATAAATACGGCCTTTATAGTTTTCAAAATTTAACATTTCTATTGCCATGCTCAGCAGCTTTTCCCTGTCCAACGAATATATAATCGACTCTTGTGGGGTACTGTCAGATCGGCCTGATTCATTCGATCTAATTTCTTGTTAGTTTCTTTCACAATTATAAATTAAACACGTTTATACAATAAAAATTATATCCAGGAATAAAACCTGATTTAGCAGTTCGACTGTGGCAGGTGGAGGAAAGTTATATGTTTCGTAAGTTGTTCTACCTTGTTTTGTTTTGCCTGATGAGTACGGTCAATGCAGAACTACAAACAATATCAGGCAAGGCGATAAAAGTGCTGGCAGGTGATTTGATCGTATTTCAAGATGAAGCTAAAAAGAAATATACGGTACGGCTGGAAGGTATTGATGCTCCAGAAAAAGGACAGGAATTTGGCCAACGCGCCAGTCAGAAACTTGATAGTTTATTGTCTTTATCTGACCATCAGGTCGAGATAGTATATGAACACAAAGATCGAAAGGGTCATTTAATAGCAACGGTATATCCTCACCCAAAAGAAAAAGAGACGATTTCTTTCAATAAAATATTAGTTGAACATGGGTTTGCCTGGGCATATCGAAAATATTCGATGAACTATGTAAATGATGAAGAGGCTGCACGCAAACAAAAGAAGGGTTTGTGGGCGAAATCAGATGCGATGGCGCCGTGGGACTGGCGCAAGCAAAAAAAATAATCTGTCGGATAGCTCTATATATTAAAAAACGACCTGATGCGCATCAAATACCGGTCCATCAACACAAACCCGTTTCATCGCCGGGCCATTTCTGGTTTCAACTTTAACCGTGCAGCCTGCACAACCGCCGACCGCGCAGGCCATGTGCTCTTCTAATGACACCTGGCAAGGCAGGTTATAATCTTTTGCCAGTTGTGCCACGGCTTTTAACATGATGGTGGGGCCGCAGCTAAATACTTCAATTTGAGTTCTCTGTTGCTTGTCTAATGCGTCTAAATAGTGTCGTGCGAGGTCGGTGACGTAGCCATCAAAACAACCCGGATAGCCTTGAGTACTGGTTAAACGTGAGGCGATGCCCCAGTCTTCTAACAACGGCATGCAGGCAATTGTCCCATCGGGCATACCAGCCGGCATGATGGTAGACGGACGCGGGCTAAACGGGAATGGGACTTCCGAGCCCATGATCACAAATGGGCTACTATATATCTTCTTTTGCGAGCGCATCTCGTCGGCCAGGTAAATCATTGGCGGGATGCCGACGCCGCCGCCGATCAACAAGGGACGCGTACGATCGGAATGAAGCTTGAACGGCACACCGATCGGGCCGAACAGGTCCAGAGTTTCGCCCACTTTACGTTGTGAAAGTAAGCGGGTGCCTTCACCAAACACTTTATATAAAAACTCAACCCAGCCGGAATCCTGATCAACACGCATAATGGATATGGGGCGGCGCATGGGCAATGATGGGTCGCACTGGATATGCACAAAACTACCGGCCTGTGCGTGCTTAGCTATGTCGATTGCCTGTACGCGCATGATGTACTGGTCACCAGCAAAGGCGTCATGGCTTAGTATTTCGGCCTGTGTCGGGAAAATGGTACCGCGATGTGATTTTTGGGATGCGCTGGTCAAGAAGTGGTTCCCGCATCATAGACAAGTTTGCCATCACAGATGGTTTGTTTGATTTTGCCCTGAAATTCCCAGTATTTGAATGGAGTGTTTTTACCCTGACTTATCAAGTTTTCTGTTTTTAAGATCCAGTGGTGGCCGGGGTCGAAAATAGTTATATCGGCCATCGCGCCGACACCGAGGTGTCCAGCATTAATCCCGAGGATTTCAGCGGGCGTGGTAGAAAGTCGATCGACTAACTCCGTCATATTTAATAAGCCATCATTGACCAGGCGCATGCTTAATGGAAATAAGGTTTCGATTGATGATATACCTGGCTCAGTTGAGCCAAACGGGGCCAGCTTGGCGTCGACATCATGGGGCTGATGATCGGAACAAATAGCCTCAATTTGCGAACTGGCCACAGCATCACGCAAGGCATCGCAATCGCGTTGGGTGCGTAACGGCGGTTGCACGTGGCACTGGCTATTAAAATAGCCGATATCCATTTCGGTTAAATGAAGTTGGTGGGCGGCAACATCAGCGGTTAGATCAAGGCCATCATATTTTGCACGACCGATCATCTGTACTGCACGTGCCGTAGACAGCCGGCAAAAATGCACGCGTACACCGGTTTGTTCTACCAGCATCAGGAAATTAGCGACCGCCTGGGTCTCGGCGGCTTCCGGTACACCTACCAGCCCAAGTCGGGTACTGACAACACCTTCGTGTACGCAACCGCCGTTGGCCAGTCCTTTATCCTGCGGATGCAGGAATACGGTCATGTCCACGCTGGCAGCATATTCCATAGCACGGCGTAACACCTGTGGATTGGGTATGCTATGCATGGCATTGCTGACACCAATGCAGCCAGCGTCCTTTAAATGGGCCATTTCTGATAGATATTCGCCTTCGAGCCCTTTTGTTAATGCGCCGAGGGTATAGACCCGGCAAAAGCCGGCGTCGACATTGCGTTGATTGATCAGCTCAATCACCGCAGGGGTGTCGAGCACCGGGGTGGTATCGGGTGGCATGCATAAGCTGGTAACACCACTGGCGACCGCGGCACGTGTCTCGGAAAGAATCGTGCCTTTATGTTCAAGGCCGGGCTCACGCAGTCGTGCGCATAAATCTACAAATCCTGGGCTGACGATTAACTTGTCTGCGTCAATAATCTTGTCAGCAGCAAATCCATCCGGGGCATGCTCGGTAGCAATGACGGTGTTATCCTGAATAAAAAGATCACAACGTTTATTGATCTGGTTGCGCGGGTCGATGAGGTGGCCATTGGTAATTGCAATTTTCATTTAGCTTTCTCGCTTACGACCTAAAACGATAGACATAATTGCCATGCGTACCGCGATACCGTTCGTCACCTGTTCGAGAATAACCGACTGGGGCCCATCAGCAACGGAAGATTCCATCTCGACTCCGCGATTAATCGGGCCGGGGTGCATTACAATCGCATCTGGTTTTGCCAGGCGTAATTTTTCTTCGGTTAAACCATATTGAGAAAAATATTCTGCAGTACTGGGTAACATCGCGCCTTGCATGCGCTCTTTTTGCAGGCGTAGCATGATAACAACGTCGACGCCCTTCAGTCCTTCTTTTAATTTATGAAATACGTGCACACCAAGCGCATTGGCATCACGCGGGATTAATGTATGCGGGCCTACAACCCTGACTTCCGGTACGCCCAGCCTGTTCAGCGCATGGATCTGTGAGCGGGCCACGCGTGAATGCATGATGTCACCAACAATGGCCACCGACAGGTTATGAAATTCTTTTTTATGACGGCGGATAGTAAACATATCCAGCATGCCCTGGGTTGGGTGAGCATGACTGCCATCACCAGCATTGATTACGCTTATATGAGGGGCGACGTGTTCGGCAATAAAATGCGCCGCACCGCTCTGATTATGCCGGACCACAAACATGTCACTGTGCATGGCCTCAAAGTTTCGCAGCATGTCTAGCAGACTTTCACCCTTGCTGGTCGATGATGTATTGATATTAATATTCAGCACATCGGCCGACAGGCGTTTGGCGGCGAGCTCGAAGGTGGTACGGGTGCGGGTGCTGGCTTCAAAAAACAGATTAACGATGGTCTTGCCACGCAGCAGAGGAACTTTTTTGACGGTTTGGGTACCGACGGTGGAAAAATTTTCAGCGGTGTCGAGGATATCGATCAGGGTTTGTTTGGGGAGATCTTCAATAGTGAGAAAGTGGCGGAGTTTGCCGGTGTTATCAAATTGAATATTGCTTTGCTTCACGAAGTCTCCTGTACTTCAAAACGTAGAGGTTCCGGGCCGGTCAGTTTTATATGCTCGTCCGGACCGAGAGGTAATTGTACACCAGTTACGTCAGCACTGATGGGTAATTCTCGTCCATCGCGGGCAACCAGGGTTGCCAGCATCACAGACGCAGGGCGACCATAGTCATATATTTCATTTAAGGCGGCACGAATGGTGCGGCCGGTGTGTAAGACATCGTCCACCAGAATGATGTGCTGGTCGTCAATCTCGAATTCAAGGCTGGAAGGGATGACCTGCGGGTGCATTCCAATGCGGGTGAAATCATCCCGATAGAAGGTAATGTTTAATTCCCCCAGTGGCCGGGTGAGTCCGAGTGCAGTATGTAAGATTTTGGCGATCCAGACGCCGCCAGTATGGATACCAATCATGCATGGGTCAGTGATACCACGTTGGCTCAATAAAGATTGCAGTTGCTCAATCATATTCGGCAACAATTCATCGGGTGTGGAAAATTTTGACATAATGGTATCGATTCTAGTTTTGAAAATTTAACGGTTAAGCCAGGATTGCAATATTATCTGCGCAGCCAGTTTATCAATTTCAGCCTTGTCCTGTTTTTTTTGCCTGGATTTAGATCCTGCTGCTAATAGAGCTTCGGCTTCAACCGAGCTTAAGCGCTCATCAATCCATTCAACGGGGAGATTGTAACGTTCTGCGAGCTGATCCCCAAATGCTTTTACCTCATCGTGCAGTGGATGGGCGCGATCATCCATATTGTGAGGCATTCCTACCACCAGCATTTGTGGCCGCCATTCGTTTAGCAGGCGATCAATATTGTCCCAGTCCGGGCCATCGGTGCTGGTCAGGGTGGTCAGGCCCTGTGCGGTCTGCGTGATCTCCTGACCCACGGCAATACCGATCCGTTTTCGCCCATAATCAAAGCCTAACAGGGTACGATCACTCATAGCGGCTTAGTTTAGGCGTGTCCGATGTCGGAAGATATATTTTTTAGCTCGATGCCAAGGTGATTTGCCGAGGCCGTCCAGCGTTGCTCAATCGGCACATCAAATATAATACTGGCATCAGCCGGTCCGTTTAACCAGGCATTGGCGGCAAGTTCAGTCTCTAACTGGCCCTCACCCCAACCGGCATAACCCAGGGCGATCAAGAAATCTGTGGGCCCCTTGCCCTCGGCAATCGAACTAATAATATCCTGTGACATGGTGATTGCGATATTTTCGTTAACGATAATACTGGCCTCCCAGTCACCTGGATCGCGATGCAGAACAAAGCCGCGCTCAGTCTGCACCGGCCCCCCCTGGTATATGGGTATGTAGCCGCTATCGTGTGCGATATTATCAATCTCAAGATGAGTAAATAATTCGCGAATATCCAGATCCAGAGGACGATTGATAACCAGGCCCATTGCTCCTTCCTCATTGTGGTCGCACATATAGGTGACCGTTTTTGAAAAATTAGGGTCATTTAGTGCCGGCATGGCAATAAGAAATTGATCGCTAAGTAAAGATGAGTCATCCATAGTATTTAGTATCGGCAACAATACCCGTATCGACAAGTGAGTTTTTGAAATGCGGCAAAAAAATTAAGTCCGGTTAGTAACGATTACTTAACTTCCGTGGTTAAACTCTTCATTCGAAAATTCCATCGTAATGATATATGCAAAATATCAGTATCCTTTAAAATCTCTCTGGTTAGGGGTGCGAATGGGGCGGCCATGTTTACGATATTTATCGCCGCATCATCCAGTACCGGCTTACCTGATGAGCGAATGACTTTAATCTTTGAAACCGTACCGTCCGGGTTGATGGCAACATCAAGGATGAGATCACCGCTGACATTTTCACGTACCGCCGCTTCAGGGTAATTAAGGTTGCCTACGCTTTCAATTTTATCACGCCAGGCTTCTTTGTAACTTGCAAAGCGGTTCTGTTTTGCATTGATGCCAGTGACGTAGGTATGGTGCGGTGTGCGTTGATATGCCCGTTTGAGTTGTTGTATCTCTGCCCGCAGTCGAGCGAACTCTCGACTGCGTTCGAATAATTGTGCGGCCGCTTTACTATTCGTTTCAGTCGGGATGTCTCGTTTAAATTCTTTACTGTTTTTTATAAAGGGCGATTTTTCGGTCGTCATTAATTCTTTTTGTTGTTGTTCCTTGATCAATGGCGGCGGCGATATATCTAGTAAGCTATCCGGTGCAAGGCCATCTTCCGGGGTGGGACGCGTATTTGAGAAGGGACTACTGGGTCGAGCCCGTTCTTCGAGATTACCACCACCTTTTTGATTGGCCTGGGCAATATAATCTGCCTCTTCAGGCGCCTCTTTAGATGACGAATGGACCAGGGTGATTTCCATGGTTTGCACATTGTGTTCAGGGGCTAGATCCTCGAGATCAAAACTTACACCCAAAATAATAATGGCATGAAACGCTAATGCAATAAACACCATAAGACCGAGACGGTCGAACTGATGTCGATTATAAATATCGTTGTCAAAGTGTTCCATGGTGGCCATAGTTTACTCGTTATCTGGATACGTCGGCAAAGGCTATTTAGTGTGTTATTAGTAGTGACAGATTATAGCGGTATAGATTCCGCTGCGGGTTAACAAAGATGTAAATATGTGAAGCCAGGACGGTTTTACGGTATGGCGACTACTGAAATATCAAGGCCGGATTTTCTAAATTGAATACGATCATTCAAGCTGGGAGTGATATATATTTTTCCATCTCGACCCACCAGCATCGCCTGCTGGATGTTCATGCTTTTTGCGATAGTCAGCCACATTTCAGGCCCGGCAATAAACAGGGCGGTGGCCGCGGCGTCTGCCAGGGCTGCGTTGTCATGAACCACGGTGACACTTTGAGACTTTTGGGCTGGGTAACCAGTACGTGGATCGAGTATATGGTGATATCGTTTACCGGCCTCTATATAAAATCGTTCATAATCACCGGAGGTAAAAACGGCTTCGCCATCATTAACGATTAAACTGGCCAGCATGCCATCCCCTCTTGGATCTCTAATACCAATATTCCACGGCCCATTTGCTCCCTGGCCGATAACTTTAAGATCCCCACCGGTATTAATGCTCGCGTCATGTACGCCCATTTGTTTTAGATGTCCCATGATGACATCTAATGCATAACCTTTGGCAATGCCACCAAAATCCAGTTTTACCGCGGGGTTGGTGTTCTTTACGCGGACTCCCTGCACGCTAATGGATTGCATGGTCGGGTTTTGTTTAACTAAAAGTTTAATCGACTCTTCATCTGGGGCCGGTCCTTCCGGAGCCAGTTCATCGTGATAACCCCAAAGTTCAAGCAGTTTTCCTATCGCTGGATTAAAAAGTCCCTGGCTCTGGCGATTATATAGTTTGGATTTTACGATCAACGGGATAACGGACGGGTTAGAGGTAAATTCACCGGTCGCAGTAAGTAAAGAATTGACGCGACCGCTTGGGCCTGCTTTAAACGGATGAAGTGCGTAATGGAAATATTTCAAATCTTTGCGAATTTTTTCCATCACCCGTTCAGATTGTTCAGGAGTAAGATTTATCAGGCTAACTTCTATAAACGTGCCGAAGGCCAGCACGTTATCATTGTATTCAACCGGTTTTGGGTTGCAGCCGGCAAGCAAAATACTGAAACCAATAGCCAGACTGAAATATAAAGTTTTTCTAAAGAGCATTCTATGCTTTAACCTTCTCTTCAATCTTGTCCATTAACAGTGCACTTATATTTAGATCGAATTGAGTGTCCAGTTCGCGAATGCAGGTTGGACTGGTAACGTTGACCTCGGTTAGATAATCACCGATCACATCGATACCGACGAATATGAGTCCCATTTCTTTTAAACGTGGTCCAAGCTGTTGGCAGATCCAGAGATCTTTTTCACTGAGGGTTTGCCCCTGCGCCGTGCCACCGACGGCCAGATTGGCACGGGTCTCTCCTTTGCCGGGTAAACGTGCCAGCGCGTAAGGAATGGCTTCGCCATCGATCAGTAATATTCGTTTATCGCCATCTACAATTTCAGGAAGATAGCGCTGAGCCATAATCAAACGCTGACCGTGCTCGGTCAGGGTCTCAATTATTACATTAAGATTGGGGTCGTCATGCCGGACTCGAAAGATAGATTGCCCGCCCATGCCATCAAGGGGTTTCAGGATGACATCTTGTTGTTCCCGGATAAAATTTTTAAGCGTGTCGGCTGAACTGGCGACCAGGCATTCGGGTGTGCATTGTGGAAACTGCAGGGCAAATAATTTTTCATTTGCGTCTCTTAATGACCGAGCCCTGTTAACGACCAGTACACCCGTTTGTTCCGCCGCTTCTAACAAGTAGGTTGCATAGATATAATTCATATCAAACGGGGGATCTTTGCGCATCAGGATCACATCCAGTTCACTCAGGGCAATATCCTGTTGGGCCGATAATTCAAACCAGTGTTCCGGGTCGGCTTTAACCTGTATTGGCTGAACGCGAGCTCGTGCTTCGGCATCCCGCAGATAAAGATCCGTCACCGGCATGTAAAAAAGTTGATAGCCACGTTGCTGTGCCTCTAGCAACATCGCCAGTGTCGAGTCTTTTTTATAGTTAATGGATTCAACTGGATCCATGATCACGGCTAATTTCATAACAGTTTTGCTACCTGTTTATATCATTGGGCAGAATGAGCATACTCTCGTGCTGTGATGCGCAAAGCAAGACGGGCAATGATGCCATAGGGGATAATCGGTGGGGATGATTTTCCGCTGATCGATTTGCTGAAGATTAATTATTAATTTTGTCTTCGTTAAAATGCTCGTATTTCAGTCAATATACCCGATACAAATCGAACCGAAAATAAGTTTAGTCCCTGAGGTTGAATGTTTTCATGGATGCTTGATATTAACTTATTGTTTTAACTATATAATTATGAATATATGTTAGTAAGTGCTAACTTGTATTCGTATGAATTTGGGACAACAGCAGTATTTTGTACCTTTAAAGCAGTATAAATTGTGTGTTTTTTTTAAGTAACTGCCACATGGAGCCGATAATTACCTCGAAATCATTTTTTGTTAATGATTTCCAGTAAGTTGGCGATATTCATTAGATGATATTGAAGACAATTGTGGTTTTATAGGAGCAGGAGCAAGCCTGATGCATAAAGCCGTGTCTTTATTAGTGAGCTTGACTAGTATTAGTCTGATACATTAAGGGTGCATGTTTTGGTAAATGAGCCTCGATATGAGCAAATAACAACCAAACCATCCTATTTTAATGACCATACTTGACAGGCTCTCAATACAAAATATCCTATATAATATGGATACTTATAGATTGTTCTTCAAATCTATGTTAAATATTGTGGAGAAGAACAATTACGAGTAGGTTGTGGTTTGCACGTGTCCAAAATTGGGCAAGATGCAGAACAATCTACGTTACGATTCATGAAAAAGGATAACCACGAGTGTTAGCAGAGAAGGCTATGGATGATGAATTTCAAGGCCTCAAAGTGATGGTCATCGATGATTCCAAGACCATCCGGCGGACGGCCGAGACTTTATTGAAAAAAGTTGGCTGCGAGGTAATCACCGCGACAGATGGTTTTGAGGCGTTAGCAAAAATTGCTGATCATCGACCCAATATAATTTTTGTTGATATTATGATGCCGCGTCTGGATGGTTATCAAACCACGGCGCTAATAAAGAACAACAAGGTCTTTAGACGAACTCCGGTGATCATGTTATCGAGTAAAGATGGTTTGTTTGATCGGGCACGAGGTCGAATTGTCGGTTCGGAACAATACCTTACCAAACCATTTACCAAAGAAGAGTTACTTGGTGCGATAAAGAAGCATGTCGCCAGGTCATAACAACTAACGAACAACGAAATTATTTAAGTTTAAGGAGCTACAAGCATGGCAAATGTGTTGATTGTCGATGATTCACCGACTGAGGTGCATGTCCTCAAAGGGATTCTCGAACAAGGCGGCCACTCTGTCAGTTCTGCTGATAACGCTGAAGATGGCATTAAACAGGCGCACGCTCTTAAGCCGGATGTGATCCTGATGGATGTGGTAATGCCGGGCATGAACGGTTTTCAGGCGACGCGCGCGCTGACCAAAGATCCTGATACGCAACATATCCCGATTATCATTGTTACCACAAAAGATCAGGAGACTGATCGGGTCTGGGGTTTACGCCAGGGTGCTAAGGATTACATAACTAAACCGGTTGATAGTACGGACTTATTGGCCAAGATAACTGCGGTCATTTAAGCCAGCTAATGACGGCAGCAGAAAGTACATCGCCCTACGAGCTGATTAAATATATTGAGGCGCGTAGCCGCACTCGAGCAATTGGACTGCCGCAGCAGGTTGAGGTTCGTCGAACCTGGTCCGGCATCGGTTTTCGAGTTGGTGAATTATTACTGGTTTCTTCGTTGGGTGATGTTGGTGAAATTTTAATTTATCCGCAATTAACTAAATTGCCACATGCAAAACGATGGGTGAAAGGCGTTTCCAATAATCGAGGTACCTTGTTACCGGTATTGGATTTACGCGGATTTATTGAAGGAATTGCTACCGAAATTAACAAGCGTAGCCGAGTATTGCTGGTCGAGCACGATAATATATCGGTCGGTTTGTTAGTCGATGAGGCGATGGGACTGCGACATTTCTTTGATGAAGAACGTGTCGGAGGTCTTTCTAGTTTACCGGATGCATATCGTGAATATGTAGGCGGTGGATATAAACAAGGGAACACTCAGTGGGCTGTCTTTAATATGGAAAAGCTGATTGAGCATCGAAAGTTTATGGAAGTCGCAGTACGAATGTAAAACTGGGTGCAGTAAGCCGAATATGCTTACTATGTAAAAATAATATTAAGAACGATGAATTAATTAAAGAACAGGTTTAGGAGTTTACAATGAGAGCAACAACGACTGACGGAAAGGCTTTCTCAGCGGGGGGCATCATGCTTATAGTTATTGCCCTTTTAGTACTCTCGCTGGTGGCGATGGGGATTTTCTTTGTTCGCAGCGGGCAATTAGCTGAAGTGGATCAGACCTACATTACCCAACTCGGTGAGCAGAAAGTACTTTCTCAGGAAATTGCAAAACTGGCTTCGGAAGCATCACGCGGACGACTGGAAGCCTTTAATGCTTTACAGGAATCGTATACTGCATTTGACAAGATATTGGGTAACCAGATGGTAGCAACGGGTGACCTGCCTGCGGTAAAAAAACTGGGTCATGAATGGGAGAGTTACGGTAAGAATATTAACACCATCTTGCAAAGACGTGAGGTGGTGACCTCAATGCGTTCTTACATCAATGGCATTAACGAACAAATTCCAACACTACTTGCGTTATCCGACGAGGTGGTGGCGACCATGACCGAACAGGGCGCGCCGGCGGATCAGGTTTATATTGCAACCCGCCAGTTGATGTTAACCCAACGTATTTCCAGTAATGTATCGCGTGTATTAGAGGGTGGTGAAGGTGCGGTAACGGCGGCGGATCGGTTTGGTCGGGACGCGGCCTTATTCGGTCAGGTTATTCACGATATGTTACGCGGTAACCCGGCGCGTCGTATTCAAAAGATTAGAACGCCATCTGAACGGGCTAAATTAAATCTGGTACAAAAACAATTTAACCAGATACGAAACCAGGTAGGTGCCATCCTGGATCGTTCACCTGAAATGTTCCAGGTGTCGGGTGCGGCAGAAGATGTGTTATCAAATTCATCCAATGTGAAAAAATTGATTGAAGAAGCTCACGAAGCTTATAAGGGCGTGATTTCGTCACGTTATGAGCCACTTGCTGCTTATGTCTTAGGTGCCGTTTCCCTTGCGCTGGTAATTTTACTTGGTTTCCTTTATATGCGAGATTCGAAAAATACCTTGATGATTACGGAATCGCAACGTCGTAGTACTGAAGACACAAACAAACGAAACCAGGAAGCTATTTTACGCCTGCTGGATGAAATGGGTGACCTTGCGGATGGTGACTTAACCGTACAGGCGACGGTGACCGAAGATATCACCGGCGCGATCGCGGATTCTATCAACTACGCGATCGATGCGTTACGTAACCTGGTACAGGCGATTAACGAAACCACTCAACAGGTATCATCGGCGGCGCAACAGTCTCAGGCGACGGCGATGCATCTTGCCGAGGCCTCTGACCATCAGGCGCAACAAATTACCGGCGCCTCTTCCGCGATTAACGAAATGGCGGTATCGATTGAAGCGGTATCGTCTCACGCGGGTGAGCTGGCCGAAGAAGCGAACAAATCGGTTGATATTGCGGTGCGCGGTAACGAGGCGGTGCAACGTACTATTCATGGTATGGATAGCATTCGTGAACAAATTCAGGAAACATCAAAACGGATTAAACGTCTTGGTGAATCTTCGCAGGAAATTGGTGATATCGTTGAACTGATTAACGACATTGCAGAACAAACGAATATCCTGGCATTAAACGCAGCGATTCAGGCGGCGATGGCCGGTGAAGCCGGACGAGGCTTCGCGGTGGTAGCGGACGAAGTACAACGCCTGGCAGAACGCTCGGGCGATGCAACCAAACAGATTGAAGCGCTGGTGAAAGGTATTCAATCAGATACCAAGGAAGCGGTATCGTCAATGGAATCCAGTACCGCGGGTGTTGTGAAAGGTGCCCAGTTGGCACAAAACGCGGGTGAGGCGTTGGAACAAATTGAAAACGTATCCAAGCACCTGGCCGATTTGATTCGAAATATTTCAGACTCAGCAAGACAACAGGCCAGTGCGGCGAATAATATTTCTGACACAATGAATGTTATTCAGGAGATTACAACTCAAACTTCGGCGGGTACCAATGAAACGGCGGCATCGATTGGTAACCTGGCGGAATTAGCGAATGAGTTACGTCGTTCTGTTGCAGGCTTTAAGTTACCGGGCTAACGGTAAAGAGGTGATCACCGTTGGTGGCGATACGCGAACAAGTGCACAGTCAAACGCCCTGGCAATATACAGAAGTGCCGGATATGGACGACGTATTGTTCCAACAATGGGTGGAGCTGCTTGAGCTACGAACGGGCATTGCCTTACCTGAATCTCGTCGAACCTTTTTAATTATGAACCTGGTTTCTCGCATGCGAGAAGTTGCGATTGATAATTATCAAAGTTATTTTGACCTGATCATGAATGGTTCGAGTGGCCAGGTGGAATGGGAAATACTGGTTGATCGTCTGACCGTTCACGAGACGCGTTTTTATCGCGATGAATATTCTCTTGATTTGATCCGGAATAAATATCTTCCTGAATTAACGTCGACAAAAGCGAAGCCTTATACCGTTCATACATGGAGTGTTGGTTGTGCAACAGGAGAGGAACCCTATTCACTGGCCATGCTACTGGATTTTTATTTTTTGAATCATCCTGAATTTTATTATGGCGTCACTGCTTCCGATGTAAGTCGTGCTGCTTTGCAAACAGGACGTGACGCGATCTATCATCAACGTCGAGTTAAAAATGTACCTGAAGAAATAGCTAATAACTATTTTGAAAAAGTCGACAATGAACATGTCCAGGTTAGGCCATCATTAAAACAAAAGGTCTGTTTTACCCAAATAAATCTATTAGGGATAACTCAACAACCCATTGGGCAGATGGATATTATTCTCTGTCAAAATGTTTTGATTTACTTCAAAAGAGAATTGCGAAACCAGATCCTTGATCAACTGGCAATGTGTCTTAAACCAGGTGGAATCCTGTTACTTGGAGCTGGAGAAGTATTTGGCTGGAGCCATCCTGAATTATCACAAATTGATTATCAATCAACATTGGCCTTCCAACGTCATGCTGACAATGATGAGGTTAAAGAATAAATGTCAGATCTAAGCCGAATTGATGGACATACGCTTAGCTGGGTCAAATCTGAAATTGACTCGACAATGGATAATGCGCGCAAGGCATTAGAGGCCTATGTAGAAACACCAGATGATGAATCGCAGCTGCGATTTTGTTTAAACTATTTACATCAGGTTTACGGTACGCTGCAAATGGTTGAGTTGTATGGTGCGGGTATGCTTGCTCAGGAACTCGAAACTATAACTCAGGCGCTCATCGATAATCAGATTAATAATCGTGAAGATGCCTTCGAAGCAATGATGCGTGGCATGATGAAGTTACCAGATTACCTGGAAAAACTGCAATCTGGGCAAGCGGACTATCCTATTATTCTTCTGCCATTGTTAAACGACTTACGCGCCGCTCGTAGTGCTGCATTTCTGTCTGAAAGCGCATTGTTTTCACCTAATCTTGACGTCGATGCCCCTGCGCCATCTGAATCCAGCAATGATTCCATCGATTCGTTAGTTGGTCGATTTCGTCATGTCTATCACCTTGGTTTATTAGACTGGTTCCGCGGTAGTGATTTTAAGATGGGTATTAAACGTATAGGTGCGGTAATCGATCGACTTCGACCTTCTGCCAATGATCCAGATACCAGCCGTGTTTTATGGGCGGCAAGTGGTGTTGCCGAAGGTCTCAAAGACAGTGGCATAGAATCTTCGGTCGCCGTAAAACAACTAATGGGACAGGTTGATCGTCAGTTTAAACGTATTATTGATGAAGGTGAATTTGCTTTAACCAATGACCCACCGAAAGATTTGCTTAAAAATTTACTTTATTATGTTGCCACCTCAAATTCAAAAGGTGAGCGGGTTAATGAAATAAAAATGGCGTTTGATCTGGCTGAAATAATGCCGGATACCGAAACGCTGGAACGTGCGCGTGCCGATCTGTCAGCGCCCAACGCGGCCCTGATGAAAACGGTTTCCTCGGTGTTATTAGAGGACCTGACCCAGGTTAAAGATAATCTTGATGTGTTTGTTCGTTCCGATGAACGTGACCCAACCGTATTAGTAAACCTGTGTGGAAAACTGGCACAAATGGGCGACACCCTCGATATGTTGGGATTCGGTGAACAACGTATGATCCTGCGGGATCAGATAAGTATCATGCAGGATATGGCAAATTCCAAACATGATATCGAAGAAAATGTGTTGATGGATGTGGCCGGTGCCTTACTTAGCATTGAAGGTGCGTTGAACGAGCCTACCTCAGCCTATGTCGAAGGAGAATCGACAGAAGAGTTTAGTTCGGAAGATTCGATTATCCATCAGTTTGCGGATCCTGAGCAACGTAAATTAGTGAAACGGGTTGTTGACGAAGTTAAAGTTGATTTGTCTCGGATTAAAGAGTCTTTTAATGACTATACTCGAATGCCAAAGAACATCGATGTTCTAAAAGAAGTACCCAATTTATTAGATCGGATTCGTGGTTCTTTATCTATGCTGACCCTTAATCGGGCGGCTGATATTTTAAAACATTGCTCAAGATATGTTTTAAATTCAATTATTGCGCAATCAAATCGACCAGAACAACGTACCCTCGATCTGCTTGCCGATACGATAAGCAGCGTTGAATATTACCTGGAGTCACTAACTGAAAGTTGGGGACATCCATCGGCTATCCTTGATGTTGCGGAACGGAGCTTAAATGAATTAGGTGTATTAATACCTGAAGAAGTTATAGAGCCGGAAGATGCGGCGATTGATAGTGAGTTAGAAGAACCTGAACATACACTTGTTGATCTAACTGCTCCAGATTTTGAAGATGACCTCACGCGCGAAGATATTTCGATGTCAGATCTGGGTGGCGAGTCTACCTTGGAGCTGGATACGGATAGCACTGAACCTGAAATAGATATTTCAGCGATGGAACTCGAAGAACAATCCGAGCTTTCCGGAGAATTTAGTTTAGAAGGTTATGATGAAGCCGCTGCTGCGATGGCACCGGAATCAACGAGCGACGATATTCAGGAACCTTATGCGACACAGGAGCCGCATGTTGAGGGTGATATTTCACAAGGCTTTAATTTACCGGTAATAGAAACTGAGGACGTTAAACCTGAGCCAGCTCCAGAACCGGTAACCCAAAAATCCCCGGCGCGTCCGGCTCCCACCTCATTGGCCGATGAACTTGACGATGAAATTGTCGAGATTTTTCTCGAAGAAGCCGAAGAAGAACAATCAAATATTTCACGCCTGTTACCCCGCTGGCAAAATAATCCTGACGATGAAGAATCATTAAAGGACCTACGCCGTTCTTTTCACACTTTAAAAGGTAGTGGTCGTCTGGTTGGAGCCAATGATGTCGGTGAATTTGCCTGGGCATTTGAAAATATGCTCAATCGAGTTATTGATCGTACCATTGAGCCATCATCTGAGATGTATGGAATACTTGATCAGGCACGTGAAAATTTACCTGGGCTATTGAATTTATTCAGACAGGGCGAAAAACCTGGCCAGGAAATGTATTCGCTGATGGAAAAGGCTGAGGCGGTTAGCAAGGGTGAGGTTGTTCAAATAGATAATCTTGATCGCGAACAACTTGAAAAGACGTTAACCCAGACATCTGAAGAAGCGGATGCCAGTCATGACTCTCAAACTGATGATTTGACCAGCAAAGATGATGAGCCAGATTTTGATCTATCACTTTCTGATGATGGCGATTCAGAAGAGAATTTGGAGATTCCACTCCCTGATTTCGATGCAAGCAACGAAGCTGATAGTCTACAAATTGATTCACCAGAGGATACAGGGCTGGAGCTTGATGGACTTGAGAATGTAACTGAGCTGGGTTTTGGTGCTATTGATAGCAGTGATAATGCAACCGTGGTTGATCTAGGAAAAGTTGACGTACCCGAAGTGCAAGCGCCAAGAGAAGAGGCGGATCCGTTAGAAATTGAAGGCATTGAACTTGAGCTTGACGATGCCGATTTAGCGTCGCTCGAAGCGGATGAAGCATTACAACTTGAAGATGCTAATCTACCTGAACCAATACTGGATAATATTTCCGGAACGACCTCGTTACCGGCAATTGACCCAGTTTTATTAGGAATCTATCGCAAAGAAATAGGAACCCATTTAGCTGCGCTTCGCCAGTATATTGATGGTTGGGAGTCCAATGAGGATAGAACTGCAAATCCAAAGTTGATTCGTGCATTACACACTTTAAAGGGGAGTTCACGTACGGCAAGCGTTCCACAAGTTGCTGAACTATGTGGATTTTTAGAAGAGCATGCTAAATATCTTGAGGAAAACAAATTTGATGTTGATCATGAACTAGTAAATTTATTTGAAGAAGCCGGTGGTTTTATTGCCGAGACTGTCGATAAGCTGGATCTGAATGAAGAACTACCAAGTAATACCGATTTGATTAAGCAGACGCGTGAGTTACTTGATAAGACACGTTATGAATCTCCAACCATGCAAATTCATTTACCTGAGACGATGCAGGAAATCCTGGCGGATGATATTGATGAATCAGAAAAAGATGTTGAGTCAGCTTCTTCTGCTGATGTTATTGCAGATGATGGTTCGCAAGATGGATCGCAGGCTATGCAAGCCGCACTGGCTGAAGCAATGGCAGATTCCGATTATGATGAAGAATTACTGGAGATCTTCCTTGAGGAAGGTGTAGAAATTTTAGATGAAAGTGATCACACCCTGAATGAATGGATTGAAGAGCCAGCAAGTCCGGAACACTTAAAAGCCTTACAGCGACAGCTACATACCCTGAAGGGTGGAGCTCGTATGGCTGGCGTAACCGAAATAGGTGACTTAAGTCATAGTATTGAGACGATGCTTACGGCAATTGTTGATAACAAGATTGAAGTTACCGATGATATGTTTAAGGCGATTCAAAAAGGGCAGGATGAGCTTGTAAAAATGCTCGAGCAGGTTCGTAAACAGGAACATCTGGATCCCGCCAGCAACTTGATTATTGCGATTACAGCATTAGCAAAATCGGAGAGTTATGATGTATCGGCATTGGAGTCAATTGCTAATACAGCCGAGGAACAAAATCCAACCGATGAGATTCTGGCGTCGGATCTTCCGGATTTTGACGCGCGGGATTTCGATAATGTTGCCAACTCTGAAGCTGAAAATAATTTAACTGACGGAGTTGATAATACTACAGACTCAGCATTTGCTGCTGAGTTTTCCTCCGAAACTAATGCAAATAAAACGTCAACTGAACCTGGATTAGGAAATGTTGTGCCCTTAGGCAGCGCTCAGTTACCGCTAGAAACATCTGAACCTTCGCCGGTGGCTGAAGCTACTGAGAAGCAGAAACAGGCTCAACAGCGTGCGAAAGGTGATTTAATCCGTGTACGTTCTGATCTACTGGACAATCTGGTTAACTTTGCCGGTGAAGTTAGTATCTATCGGTCTCGGATGGAACAACAAACAAATGCATTTCGCTATAACCTGACTGAACTGGATGATACGGTTGAACGTTTTCGTGAACAATTAAGAAACTTTGAAATCGAAGCGGAAGCGCAAATTCAATATCGGACTGAAGAAAGTGGAAGCGTTCATCATGATTTTGACCCACTTGAGTTTGATCGTTTCACACAGATGCAGACGCTCTCACGGGGTATGCTCGAATCACTCAATGACTTGAATTCTCTACGTGGCATTTTGTCTAACTTGACCCGAGAATCTGAAACGCTCTTACTGCAACAGTCGCGGGTGAATACTGACTTACAGGAAGGTTTAATGCGGACCCGCATGGTTCCGATTTCTGGACAAGTCCCCCGTATGCGACGCATTGTTCGTCAAACTGCTGAAGAATTGGGTAAAAATGTCGAATTTCAGATTGAAGGTTCTGAGAATGAACTTGATCGTACAATACTCGAACGAATTATGTCTCCTATCGAACACATGCTTCGTAATGCTATCGCTCACGGCCTCGAAATGCCCGAGCAACGAAGTGAAGCCGGTAAAGATAAGGCCGGCAATATTGTTCTTAGTTTTGCGCGAGAAGGTTCTGATGTCGTTATTAGTGTGCGCGATGATGGTGCTGGAATCGATCTTGACGCTATTCAAAAGAAGGCGATTGAACGCGGTATCTTAAAAGCGGACGCCGATGTTCGTAAGGAAGATCTACTGGATATTATTCTCGAATCTGGTTTTAGTACTGCTGATGAAATTACCCAGATTTCCGGGCGTGGTGTGGGTATGGACGTGGTCAGTAACGAGATTAAACAACTCGGTGGCTTGTTAGAGATCAAGACTGAGAAAGGTGTGGGCACGATCTTTAATATTAATATGCCACTCAGCTTATCCGTAACACGCGCATTAATGATTACCGTTGATGAAGAAACCTATGCAATTCCTCTGCTTGGCGTAGAAACTGTAGAACGCGTTTCTCGAGAAGAGATTGCTCGAATGCAAACCGAGAAAGGTGCGACCTATCACTGGTTAGATAATGAATACCAGTATATTAATCTCGGTAATGCGATGGGGCTAAATGATCTACAGGCACCACCTGAAGATATAAGCCACTTACCCGTTTTGCTTGTTCGTTCAGGCGAGTATCGAGCGGCCATACATGTTGATGGCCTAATTGGTAGTCGTGAAATTGTCGTTAAACCTGTTGGTCCCCAACTAAGTACTTTGCGTGGTATTTCAGGCGCAACGGTAATGGGTGATGGTAGTGTTGTACTGATTCTGGATCTTGCTGTGCTGATTCGTCTGACAAGTATTACCCACGAAGAGGCCTTTGCAGATACTGAATACGATGTTGAAGATGAAATGGTGTTGCCGGAAGAAAAACGTATGCCACTGATTATGGTGGTTGATGATTCCATTACGGTACGCAAAGTTACAACAAGACTATTAGAACGAAATAACTTTAAAACAGTATCGGCTAAAGACGGTGTCGATGCCCTTGCGCAGTTACAGGATTATACTCCGGATGTAATGTTGCTGGATGTTGAGATGCCTCGTATGGATGGATTTGAACTGGCAACGAATATACGTAATGACGATGTCATTAATGAACTGCCTATTATTATGATCACTTCACGCACCGGTCAAAAACATCGTGATCGCGCGATGAAAATTGGAGTAAATACTTACATGGGTAAACCTTATAGCGAGAGTGAATTATTGGAGAATATCGAAAATTTGCTTGGACAAAAGGATTAATTAACCTGTGTATAGGACAGGGGTAAATCTGTCTGCTAACAGCCCCTGTCATAGTACAACCAACACAGTTGTTGAGAATATATTGATGTCGCAAACGGCTTTAAGTGATGTGGCGATTGCAATTGCCTCCGATTCACTACAACAGAGGACGAATCTAAGGCGCCTTATGACGCTGACCGGGCTTAATGTCGTCCTTAGTGAACCACTGACACGTTTATTCTTGCATAAATTGGAAAAAGCAGATGCCGATGTTTTACTGTTAGATTTGCACGATGATACGGATCACGATGATGGGCTGTTGCATGAGGTGCTTGATAAGGTTGAGATTCCAATTATCTTTAATGACGTAACGGCGTTAACACTTAATGAATCAGCGGCTGACTCAAAATGGCACTTTAGTCTCATGCAAAAGATCGCTGATCTACGTGGCATCGATGACTGGCAATCTGCAGAATTTGAACAGCCTGAGATACCTGAGGAGTTATTAAACAAAAAAGAACCGAAACTGCGGCATGATCAAAATCTTGCTAGCCAGGTTTGGGTTTTGGGTGCCTCACTTGGTGGACCTGAGACGTTAAAGCGTTTCCTAAAGGCCTTACCAAAGGATATTCCCGCTGGATTTATTATTACTCAGCATCTGGGTGCTAATTTTGTAACAAAGTTGGCTGAACAACTTAATCGATATACGAAATTAAAGGTTATTCCGCCAAGAGACGGACATGTATTCCTGGAAGGCGATGTTATTATTACCCCAGTTGGCGAGAGATTAAAAATTAATCCGATAGGAAATGTAGAACTGAATTCTTTGACGGATAATACTCACTATACACCGTCAATTGACCTGACTATATCGGATGTAGCTGAGCGGTATGGTGACCGGGCTGGCGCAATTATTTTTAGTGGCATGGGTGATGATGGAAAGCTTGGATGTGCGCGATTGCTTGAAAAAGGTGGACAGGTCTGGTTGCAGTCGAGCGAAAGTTGTGTGATCAGCAGTATGCCGGATAATGTAAAAAAGGTGTGTGATGTTCAGTTTGTTGGAAATACCGAACAACTCGCGCGTAAATTAACAGAACACTTAGAGGCCATTGAGGGGGTTTAAATGTCAGATGTAAAAGACATCGTAGAGATTGGCGGATCTGCACTTACACCGAATCAACGCAAGCAATTTGAGGCGGTGCATAGTTTATTGTTGCCGGTAAATAAAGAGATTTTAGTTTTGCCAAATGCCGCGGTGGCCGAGATCGTACCTTATTCAGAACCAGACAAGGTTAATGATGCGCCAGACTGGTTTTTGGGTAATCTAACCTGGCGTGAACGACGTGTTCCTTTTATTTCTTTTGAGCTGGCTAGTGATGGCGAAGCGGGCAAGATACATAAAAATTGTCGAATTGCGGTGTTGAATACGTTAAATGGTAATACTGAGCTACCCTATATTGCCGTGCTGAGTCAGGGCTTGCCGAGTTTACAACTGGTACGACCGAACAACGTTCAATATGATGAGGGCACAGTTGACCAGCGTCAGGCTATCAAGGCTTATGTAAATTTAAATGGTATTGCGGCAATTGTTCCTGATATTGATGAACTCGAATCACGTATCATGGGTTTACATAATTAATATTTTCTAACATGTATAAAAGTCGCTAATTAATTCGCAAAGTCTCCCCATACTGTTTGAATAGCTCCACAAGCTACTACTGCTGCCGTTTCCGTGCGTAAGATTCTTGGTCCAAGTTTGATTTGTTTAAATTTATGGGCTAAGGCTAAATCAATTTCCGTGGCGGATAAGCCTCCTTCCGGGCCAATTAACACCGATACCGTGTCTGCAGGTTTAAGCTGTGAGAGAGTTGTATCGGCATCGGGAGCAAAGACAATTTTATGTTCGGCACTATGATCGACCCAGTCAGTAATATCAGTGATTGGGTTTACAATGGGTACGGTCGTGCGACCAGACTGTTCACAGGCATGAATAACGATGCCAGACCAGTGCTGCCGTTTTTTTTGTCGCCGATTATGATCCAGTTTGATTACGCTGAATTTTGTCAATAATGGTGTGATGTGAGTTACACCCACTTCAACAGCCTTCTGAATAGCATAGTCCATGCGATCACCTTTGCTCATGCCGAGGCCGAGGTGCAGGGTTAAGTTTGATTCAGTGTTTTCAGTGATCGATTTTCCGATCTTAACAACTGCTTTTTTGTTAGATGCGATATCGAGGGTTGCCGTTACACTGTAACCTTTACCGTCAAACAGGATCAGAGTATCTCCAGATTTCAGGCGTAAAACTTTACAGACATGCAATGAGGCTGCGTTACCTAACTCAAGTGAAGTTAGGTCTGGTAGCAGCTCAGGACAATGGATTCTAGTTATTCGCATAGGTATAAATCTAATATGAGTATCCGTTGTAATTTAAGTGTATGCGAATTTTTGCTGCCGGGGAAGTGATTATAGGGTGTTCTCTATAGTCCAAGATTTTTCCAGATATTTGTAGTTGTATTGGCCTGATTTAAGGTATAAAAATGCAATCCAGGCGACCCTGCTTCTAAAAGCTGATGGCATAAATCGGTAATGACATCTTCACCAAATGCTTTTAGCGATTCTTTATCTTCGCCAAAGTTCTCAAGACGTTTTCGGATCCAACGAGGAATCTCAGCACCACACATATCAGAAAAACGAGCTAGCTGAATGTAATTGGTAATGGGCATAATTCCAGGCACGATGGGGATATTTATATTACGTTTTTCACAATCGTCAATAAAACGAAAATAGGCATCGGGGTTAAAAAAATATTGGGTTAATGCACTGTCGGCACCAGCCTCAACTTTACGCTTAAAATTATCCAGGTCGGCTTTAGCGTTTAGAGATTGAGGGTGAAACTCCGGATAAGCCGCTACCTCGATATAAAAGTCATCATTGTGTTGTTCGCGAATAAAGGCAACAAGCTCATTAGCATAATTAAAATCGCCATCACTAAAACTTCCTGCACCAGAGGGAATATCACCGCGCAGTGCGACCAGATGTTTTATCCCATTAGCTTTATAAGTCTCTAATAGTTCGGTAATGGTTTGCTTACTGGTTCCGATACAGGAAATGTGAGGGGCCGCTGCAAAACCAGATTGTTGAATATCGACCACGGCATCTAATGTACCTTGTTGGGTGCTGCCACCCGCACCAAAGGTGACTGAAAAATATTTAGGCTTTAATAAACCTAATTTTTCACGCACGGCCTTTAATTTAGCGGCGCCTTCTTCAGTACGAGGAGGGAAAAATTCGAAACTAAAGGTTTGCGGGTAGTTTTTTTGGGATTCCATTATTGTTTCTCGATTATAAAAAAGGACACGAAGCATCCTGCTTCGTGCCCCAGAGATGTTGTTGCAGAGGATTAATAGCGATAGTGTTCGGGTTTGAAAGGGCCTTCAACCGAGACGTTGATATAATCCGCCTGTTGCTGTGACAACGTCGTGAGGTGAGCACCGACTTTAGCCAGATGCAGACGCGCCACTTTTTCATCCAGAATTTTTGGCAAAATATAAACTTCATTTTTATACTTGTCGGCATTCTGATAGAACTCGATCTGTGCCATCACCTGATTAGTAAACGAGGCTGACATAACAAAACTTGGGTGGCCGGTGGCACAACCCAGGTTGACCAGTCGGCCTTTGGCAAGAATCGTGATCTTTTTTCCGTCAGGGAAAATAACATGATCAACCTGTGGCTTGATCTCTTCCCATTGATATTTTTCCAGTGAAGCAATATCAATTTCAGAATCGAAGTGACCGATGTTACAGACAATGGCTTCGTTTTTCATTGCCGCCATGTGGTCATGCTGAATGACACTCATGTTGCCGGTGGTGGTTACGAATATTTCACCGGTTTTACAGGCTTCATTCATGTCGACAACTCTATAGCCTTCCATTGCTGCCTGTAATGCACAGATAGGATCAATTTCAGTAACCCATACGGTTGCACCCATGCCACGAAACGCCTGCGCACAACCTTTACCGACATCACCGTAACCCAGCACGACACAAATCTTGCCGGCAATCATTACGTCGGTGGCACGTTTAATACTATCGATCAGAGATTCACGACAGCCATACAGGTTATCAAATTTCGATTTAGTAGCGGAGTCGTTCACATTCATAGCAGGGAAAAGCAATTCGCCTTTTTCCTGCATCTCATAGAGACGATGCACACCAGTAGTAGTTTCTTCGGTAACACCTTTTACGCTGTCAGCGGTTTTCTGCCACAACGTGGAACCTGATTTAATCGTACGACGTAGCACATCAAGGATGGCTTTGTATTCTTCGTTATCGTCCGCTTTGGTTTCAGGAATCGCGCCGGCTTTTTCAAACTCAGCGCCCTTGTGAACTAACAGCGTGGCATCACCGCCATCATCCAGGATCATGTTGGGTAATTTGCCATCCGGCCAGATCAACGCCTGTTCGGTACACCACCAGTATTCTTCAATGCTTTCACCTTTCCAGGCAAAAACCGGAATTCCCTGATCGGCAATCGCCGCAGCGGCATGGTCTTGAGTAGAAAAAATATTACAGGAAACCCAACGGACTTCGGCCCCCAGCGCAACCAGAGTTTCAATCAACACCGCGGTCTGGATGGTCATGTGGATGCTGCCCATGATACGGGCACCCTTTAAGGGTTGGTCTTTACCAAATTCTTCGCGCAAGGCCATCAAACCGGGCATTTCGGTTTCGGCAATGGCAATTTCTTTACGGCCCCATTCGGCCAGGTTGATATCAGCGACTTTAAAATCAGAAAACGAATCGATCACCGCGTTCATGTGTCTTACTCCATGTTTCGGTGAGCGTCGTTGTTGCAAGGTGGAATCACTTCGAGCCTGACGGATCTGATCCGCTGCAACGCTCCTCAAAGTGACGATGTGTAGTTTAGTGAAAAATTAATTAATAGTGAAGGTGAAATGGGGTCAAAATGGTGACCTGACCCCATATTTTAATTTAAACCCTATTAAATAACAGGCGTTTTAAATGAATTAAGCGACTTTGTTCAGACCTGCCGCATCACGCAGGGCATCGGCCTTGTCAGTTTTTTCCCAGGTAAAATCGGCTTCTTCGCGACCAAAGTGACCATAGGCGGCGGTATTGCGATAGATAGGTCGTAATAGATCCAGCATTTTCACCAGGCCACCGGCGCGCAGATCAAAGTGTTCATGGACCAGTTCAACAATGCGGGCATCATCGACCTTGCCGGTGCCAAAGGTTTCAACGCTGATCGAGGTTGGCTCGGCAACACCAATTGCATAAGAGACCTGGATCTCACAACGATCGGCTAGACCGGCCGCCACCAGATTTTTGGCAACATAGCGACCGGCGTAAGCAGCGGAACGATCCACTTTCGAGGGATCCTTACCAGAGAAGGCGCCACCACCATGACGAGCCATGCCGCCATAGGTATCCACAATAATTTTACGCCCAGTTAGACCGCAGTCGCCGACCGGGCCACCGATCACAAATCGGCCTGTCGGGTTAATGAAATATTTGGTGTCTTTATTCAACCATTTAGCCGGTAATACCGGTTTGATGATTTCATCCATGACCGCTTCAGTTAAGACTTTTTGTTCGATCTCAGGATTATGCTGGGTTGATAACACCACTGCATCGATGCCAACCGGGACATTATCTTCATATTTGAAGGTCACCTGACTTTTTGCATCTGGACGTAGCCAGGGCAGGGTGCCATTTTTACGCACTTCGGCCTGACGTTTTACCAGCGCGTGTGCGAAGGTAATCGGGGCGGGCATCAATACGTCGGTTTCATTACTGGCATAGCCAAACATCAAGCCCTGGTCGCCGGCGCCCTGTTCATGGTCGCTCGATTCATCGACGCCCATCGCAATATCGGCCGATTGTTTATCAATAGAAGTCATTACCGCACAGGACTCATAATCAAATCCCATCTCAGAACTGTTGTAACCGATCTCTTTTATGGTTTGTCGCACCACGGCCTGCATATCAATCCAGGCGCTCGTTGTAATCTCACCAGATAATACGACCATGCCGGTATTAACCATGGTTTCACAGGCGACGCGGGCCTTGTTATCCTGTTCAAAAATGGCGTCGAGCACGGCGTCGGAGATCTGATCGGCGACCTTGTCTGGGTGACCTTCTGAGACGGATTCTGAGGTAAAGAGGTGCGAGTTTGACATCTAATATTCCTTAAAAATTTTGTCTGAAAATGGGTATCAATCAAATTAGCGGGCTATTCTAACGGGTTTGTTGAATGAATGCAGCTGTTGGCGCTCTTTGTGTTCATTTACACTGTCGATACAATTAATATGTTTGTAGTGTTAGCGTGGCTAACTACGTTAAGTCTTTTAAAACTATATAAAAAATCAGGAGTACGTCCAATGGTCAGTCTTGAGACCCCGTTATGTGAATTTGGTCAGCCCATCATCGACTTCGAACTTCCCGGGGTCGATGGCAAGGTTTGGACCCCGGCCGACTGCCGTGGTGAATCCGGCCTGCTGGTGATGTTTATCTGCAATCATTGTCCCTATGTAAAGGCGATACGTGAACGAATCGTTCGCGATACTCGTGAGTTACAGCAGCATGGAATTAATAGTGTCGCGATTATGTCGAATGATCCTACCGAATACGAAGAAGATTCGTTTGAGAATATGCAACTGGTAGCCCGCGAATTCGATTTTCCTTTTCCGTACCTGCTTGATGAATCACAGCAGACAGCAAAATCATATGGCGCGGTCTGTACGCCTGATTTTTTTGGCTATAACGCCGATCTGCAACTGCAATACCGAGGTCGCCTGGATGAAAGCCGCAAACAGGCTGCGGCTACGGATGTGCGCCGCGATTTATTTGAGGCGATGAAGCAGGTGGCGCAAACCGGGCAAGGTCCAACGGAACAGATTCCCAGTATCGGCTGTTCGATAAAATGGAAAACATAAATTTCAATTTAACGGGTGTCGTCAGATACGTACTTTGTCAGAATTATTTGAAACGAGAGAGTTAAGTGGCTAAAAATACGTGTCTGCCCCCCGTTAAATTTTCGGGCTAAAATTAATTTTTAAAACGGTCAATTTTGCTAAACCAGACTATTGCGCTAGCCAGCATTGAGGCGCAAAATCACTTTGCTTGTGGTTGCACCGCAAGGCTCGTTTTTGACCCGGTCTCTATTTCCAGGTCTCCATTGTATAAAATATAATCAATTTTGAGTAGCTGGCCGAAGGCGTCTGCCATGGCTGTAGTGACTCTTATTCTATTGTATTTATGTATATTACCGATGGTGAGACGGTGCTTACCTGCAAGCAGAGGCCGGCTAAATTGAAAAACAAGGCTGGGGCCAGGATCGTAAGGGTGTGTCATCAGATGTGACAGGGTTCAGGTGAGGACAGGGGTAACTAAATGAGTAATAAGGATATTTTTAAGGTTGATCTACAGATTCCACATATTCTTGTACTTGCGCTGGAATATGTTCGCGAGCGCAAAAATCAACCAGAGCAAGAAGAAACGAAAGAATTGCCCGTCATGGATAATGAGCGAAAAAATGAGTAAAGCCATTGAAATTAAAGAAGATTCCCATAATATGGGGGTGTTTTTATGGGGCTTATAAAGGAATCAATGTCTCTATAAAGAGAATTCTATTGCCTGTAGAGGGCAAAAAGTGGGAAAATCGCCCGCTCGATTATGAATGGGCTAAACAGCATCGATATCAGACTCCATTCTCGGGCAATGCCGTATACCGTTTTCCGCAAATACGAGCCTGATTTTAGAAGTTAAGGCTACTAAGCGCCACTGGCGCAAACAGGGGACTTCCCGGCGAACTAATTTTTATACCGTGCCAGAAAAGTACGCGGCGCGGATGGTTTCTTTTACAACTTTCAGGGGCTGAACGCCATGACAGCAACAGCTAAACAGGAGCAAACTATGTCTTCTCGCAAAGAACTAGCCAACGCAATACGTGCCTTGAGCATGGATGCAGTTCAAAAAGCCAATTCAGGTCACCCAGGTGCACCGATGGGCATGGCGGATATCGCCGAGGTTTTATGGAACGACCACTTAAAACATAATCCAGCTAATCCAGACTGGCATGATCGTGATCGCTTTGTGCTGTCGAATGGTCACGGTTCCATGCTTATCTATTCATTGCTGCATTTGACCGGTTATGATCTAAGCATTGAAGATCTGAAAAGTTTTCGTCAACTGCATTCAAAAACACCGGGCCATCCAGAATATGGGTATGCACCGGGTGTAGAAACCACCACCGGTCCATTAGGCCAGGGCATCACCAATGCAGTCGGTATGGCCATTGCTGAAAAAACCATGGCAGGTCAGTTCAATCAAAAAGGTCACGATATTGTTGATCACCACACCTACGTATTCCTGGGTGACGGTTGTTTAATGGAAGGCATCTCGCATGAAGCCTGCTCGCTGGCGGGTACATTAGGCCTCGGCAAATTAATTGCTTTTTGGGATGACAACGGTATTTCGATCGACGGTCATGTTGATGGCTGGTTTACAGACAATACGCCAAAGCGTTTTGAGTCCTATGGCTGGCACGTGATCGCGGATGTGGATGGGCATGATCCAGACGCTATCCAGAAAGCGGTTGAAACAGCCAAGGCCATGAATGATAAACCCACCATGATTTGTTGTAAGACCACGATCGGTTTTGGTTCGCCGAACAAGGCCGGAAGTCATGCCTGTCACGGTGCGCCGCTAGGTGAAGAGGAAATTAATCTGACCAAAGCGGCTTTAGGTTGGGATCACGGAGCTTTCGAAGTCCCTGCGGATGTTTATTCCGGTTGGGATGCTAAAGCCAAAGGTTCCGAAGCTGAAAAAGCCTGGAACGAAAAGTTTGATGCCTATAAGAAAGCTCATCCTGAACTGGCCGCTGAATTTGCACGTCGTATGGCCGGTGATTTACCCGCTGACTGGGCGAAAAAATCGGCTGACTTTATTGCCAGCATCAATGTAGAAGCTAAAAGCCCGGCGACGCGTCAGGCCTCACTGGCCTCAATTGAAGCTTATTCTCCAATGGCCCCTGAGTTATTTGGTGGCTCGGCGGATCTGGGTTGTTCTAACCTGACCGAATGGTCTGGTTACAAGCCAATGATCAGCAACGAAGAAGCCAACTACGTTAACTATGGTGTGCGTGAATTTGGTATGTCGGCGATCATGAATGGTATTACCCTGCACGGTGGTTTAATTCCGTTCGGCGCGACCTTCCTGATGTTTTCCGAGTATGCCCGTAATGCATTGCGCATGGCGGCCTTGATGAAGATTCAAAGTATCTTTGTTTATACTCACGATTCGATTGGTCTGGGTGAAGATGGTCCGACTCATCAGCCAGTAGAACAGATTCCGACTCTGCGTATGATTCCCAACATGGCGGTATGGCGTCCCTGTGATGCGGTTGAATCAGCGGTGTCCTGGGCAAAAGCGATTGAACGTAAAGACGGTCCGAGCTGTTTGATCTTCTCTCGTCAGGGCTTGCCTCATCAGCAACGTACTGAACAGCAAATCGCTAACATTGCAAAGGGTGGTTACATTCTTAAAGATTGTGATGGTGAACCGGATGCGGTCATTATTGCTACCGGTTCAGAAGTGGCGTTAGCGGTAGGTGCTGCTGAAGCATTGAAAGGTAAAAAGATTCGCGTTGTCTCTATGCCATCAACCAATGTATTTGATGCACAGGATGATGCCTATCGTGATTCAGTTTTAGCGGATGCCCCTACAGTTGCCGTTGAAGCGGCGGTCACTGATGGCTGGTATAAGTATGCTGACGTTGTCGTGGGTATCGATCACTTTGGTGAATCCGCACCGGCAGGCGATCTGTTTAAAGAATTTGGTTTCACCGTTGAAAATGTGGTGCAGGCCGTTGAATTTGTTTTATAAGATTTTTGAGAAATAATATTTTTAGTATTTAAAATAATTAGGAGAATTATCATATGACTATTAAAGTCGGTATTAACGGTTTTGGCCGTATTGGACGCATGGTATTCCGTGCTGTTTACAATGAATTTAAAGACATCGAGATCGTTGGTATCAATGATTTATTAGATGCAGATTATCTGGCCTACATGCTTAAGTACGATTCAGTACATGGCCGTTTTGATGGTGAAGTATCTCATGCTGCTGGCGCGATTGTGGTTAACGGTAAAAAAATCCGCTTAACTGCAGAGCGCGATCCAGCCGATCTTAAATGGGGCGATGTTAAAGCCGACATCGTTATCGATTGTACTGGTTTCTTCTTAACTGAAGAAAGCTGTCAGAAACACATTGATGCCGGTGCAGGAAAAGTAGTTCAGTCTGCTCCTTCTAAAGACGGTACCCCAATGTTTGTTTATGGTGTTAACCATAAAGAATATGCCGGTCAAAAAATTGTTTCAGCTGCATCTTGTACCACTAACTGCCTGGCACCGGTTGCTAAAGTATTAAATGATACCTGGGGCATCAAACGTGGTCTGATGACAACTGTGCATGCGGCTACAGCAACACAAAAAACCGTTGACGGCCCTTCTCAAAAAGACTGGCGCGGTGGTCGTGGTATTTTAGAAAACATAATCCCATCATCGACTGGTGCAGCTAAAGCCGTTGGTGTTGTATTGCCAGAATTGAATGGCAAATTGACGGGTATGGCTTTCCGCGTTCCAACTTCCGACGTATCTGTAGTTGACCTTACTGTTGAACTTGAAAAAGAAGCTTCATACGAAGATATTTGCAAAGCCATGAAAGCGGCTTCAGACAAGGGTGATATGAGTAAGACTCTGGCTTATACCGATGAGAAAGTGGTTTCGACTGACTTCCGTGGTGTGGGTTACTCATCAATCTTTGATGCCGGTGCAGGTATCGCGTTAGATAGTACGTTCGTTAAAGTGGTTTCATGGTATGACAATGAATATGGCTACACATGCAATATGATGAGATTCGTTGAACACGTAGCCGCAAATTAACTTTTAAGCGGCCCTTTGCTTCCAGGGCGGCGTTGTGAAAAGATTTTCAAATGCTCATGTACTATTCGTACACTCCGCTTTGAAAATCTTTCCACGCCTACCCCTGAAAGCAAATTGCTCGCTTAAAAGAAGTCGTAGGCTGGGCCTGAGAACAAAATCTCTCGCTTAATTACCAGTTTCAATTAGCCAGTTCGACATAAGTCGGGCTGACTAGTTTTTAAAAATTATTTGCCAAGCCTGTTTATGTTTTGCCAAATCGTTTTTAAATATTTTATATTTAGGAGTTTTACATGTCTTTTATCAAACTGACTGATCTTGATCTGTCTGGTAAGCGCGTTTTGATTCGTGCGGATTTAAATGTGCCGGTTAAAGATGGCAAGGTGACGTCGGATGCGCGTATCACCGCTTCTATGCCTACGGTTGAACATTGTATGAAGGCGGGTGCATCGGTGATGGTGATGTCGCACCGTGGTCGTCCTGAAGAAGGCAAGGCCGATGAAGAAAATTCTATGGCGCCGATTGCGGCTAATATGTCGGCCAAGTTGGGTACGGACGTTAAGTTAGTAAAAGATTATATTGATGGTGGCTTTGATGTTGCTGCGGGCGAATGTGTGTTGTTAGAAAATGTTCGTTTTAATGCGGGTGAGAAAAAAGACGATGAAGCGCTGGCAAAAAAATACGCCGCGCTGTGTGATGTATTTGTCATGGATGCCTTTGGTACCGCGCATCGTGCTCAGGCTTCAACTCATGGTGCGGGTAAGTTTGCGCCCACGGCCTGCGCCGGTTTATTACTGGCTGGAGAGCTGGACAGTCTGGCGAAAGCATTGGCAAATCCAGCGCGTCCGATGGTGGCGATTGTTGGTGGTTCAAAAGTTTCAACTAAATTGACGGTGCTTGAAGCCTTGTCTGAGAAGGTTGACCAGTTAGTGGTTGGCGGTGGTATTGCCAATACGTTTCTGAAAGCGATGGGTCACAATGTCGGCAAATCATTATGTGAAGACGACCTGGTGGATACGGCCAAAGAGTTGATTGAAAAAATGAAGGCGCGTGGCGCGAATATTCCTATTGCCGTTGATGTGGTTTGTGGCAAAAAATTTGACGAAAATGAACCTGCAGTATTAAAAACGCCTGACGAAGTTTCTGATGACGATATGATCTTCGATATCGGCCCGAAGTCTTCCAAAGAACTCGCTGACATAATTTCTAAAGCTGGAACCATCATCTGGAACGGCCCGGTTGGTGTGTTTGAATTTGATCAATTCGGTGAAGGTACGAAAACCGTTTCCCTGGCGATTGCCAACGCCAAAGGATTCAGTCTTGCTGGAGGTGGTGACACGATTGCCGCGATTCAGAAATACGATATTTATGACAAGGTATCCTACATATCTACGGCCGGTGGTGCATTCCTGGAATATCTGGAAGGCAAGACATTACCCGCGGTGGCCATGTTGGAAGATCGAGCTAAATAAATCGATAGAGGATAGGTGTTTTGGCCACCTTAGAATGGCAACTACCTATATACTTGTGTGCTACCACTATAAATAGAGAGTCAAAATAGAAACACATGTTACGGAGAACTAAAATTATCGCCACACTGGGACCATCGACTGATGACCCCAAGATGCTGGATAAAATTCTTGAAGCGGGTGTTGATGTCGTCCGCATTAATTTCTCACACGGAACCGAACAAGAGCATATTGAACGCGCTGAACGGATTCGCAATCGTGCTCGTGCCCACGGTCGACAGGTTGGTGTACTTGCTGATTTGCAAGGGCCAAAGATCCGAATAGAGCAATTTGCCGACGGCAAGGTGATCCTTGAAGAAGGCGATACGTTTGTTCTGGACACCAGGCTGGGTAAAAAATTGGGCGATAAAAATCGGGTTGGTCTGGCCTATAAAGATCTTCCTAATGATGTTAAACGCGGCGATACCCTTTTATTAGATGATGGCCGGGTTGTATTCTGGGTGAATGAGTCGACCGATACCGAGGTGATTTGTCGGGTTATGGTGGGCGGCGTATTAAGCGACCGTAAAGGTATCAATAGACAGGGTGGTGGTTTATCGGCCCCCGCGTTAACCGTAAAAGATCGCGCTGATATCATTACCGCGGCCAAAATGGATGTGGATTATCTTGCGGTTTCGTTCGTTCGCCATGCACAGGATGTTGAAGAGGCTCGTGGATTATTGCGCGAGGCCGGATGTCATGGCGGCATTGTTGCCAAGATTGAGCGTGCTGAGTGTTTGTCGGTTGTGGAAGAGATTATTGATGCATCGGATGCCATCATGATCGCGCGTGGTGATTTAGGCGTTGAGATCGGCGATGCGGCGTTGCCTCCTGTACAAAAAAGGCTAATCAGTCAGGCACGAACACGCAACTGTGTCGCGATTACTGCGACTCAGATGATGGAATCGATGATTACCAATCAAATACCCACGCGTGCCGAGGTATTTGATGTAGCCAATGCGGTGCTTGACGGTACCGATGCGGTGATGTTGTCTGCTGAAACGGCAACGGGTGATTATCCAGATTTAACCATCGCGGCGATGGATCGTATCTGCCTTGAAGCCGAAAAAGAGCGGGAAGTGACGCGCTCCGATCATCGAATTGATACAACTTTTGAGCGGATTGACGAAGCGATTGCCATGGCGGCAATGTATTCAGCCAATCATCTGCACGTAAAGGCGATTGCCGCGTTAACCGAATCGGGTTCGACGGCCCTGTGGATGTCGCGGATCAGCTCTGGAATTCCTATCTATGCCTTGACGCAGCATGTTGAGACGCGTAGAAAAGTAACCCTTTATCGTGGTGTTTACCCTGTTAGCTTCGAGCCAGCGGTCAAAGATCATGCAGAGATTAACCGTGAAGCGGTTGATGAGCTACTGCGCCGTGGTGCGGTACGTGATGGCGACCTGGTGGTGATTACCAAGGGCGACATGATGGGTGAATTGGGTGGCACCAATGGACTCAAGATTGTGCGGGTTGGAGAATTGAGCGAAAATAACTCTAACTCAGACGGATAAACAGAATTTATTTATATTAATCAATTAGTTATATTGCAACTTTAAAAGGAGGTCCAAGATGGCCCTTATTTCACTTAGACAATTACTGGATCATGCTGCTGAAAATAATTACGGCATGCCTGCGTTCAACGTTAACAACATGGAGCAGGTGCATGCCATTATGCAAGCTGCAGACGAGACCAATAGCCCTGTGATTATGCAAGGCTCGGCGGGAGCTCGCTCTTATGCTGGTGAACCGTTCCTGCGTCACCTGATCATGGCTGCTGAGGAAATGTACCCACATATCCCCATTGTAATGCATCAGGATCATGGCTCAGCACCAGGTGTTTGTCTGCGTTCTATCCAGTCGGGTTTTAGCTCAGTGATGATGGACGGTTCTTTGATGGAAGATATGAAAACGCCTTCATCCTTTGAATATAACGTCAATGTCACTAAAACGGTGGTTGACATGGCTCATTCCGGCGGTGTCTCTGTTGAGGGCGAGCTGGGTTGCCTGGGTTCACTGGAAACCGGCGAAATGGGTGAAGAAGATGGTCACGGTGCCGAAGGCAAGCTGGATCTGGATATGTTGCTGACCAGTGTCGAAGAAGCGGCTGATTTTGTAGAGCAAACTGGTGTTGATGCATTGGCTATTGCGATTGGAACTTCACACGGCGCATACAAATTTACCAAGGAACCAACCGGTGACATTCTGCGTATTGACCGCATTAAAGAAATTCATCAGCGCATTCCGAACACACATCTTGTCATGCACGGTTCTTCTTCTGTGCCACAGGACTGGTTAACGATTATCAATAACTATGGTGGTGATATGGGGCAAACCTATGGTGTGCCAGTTGAAGAGATCGTTGAAGGTATCAAACATGGTGTAGCCAAGGTTAATATCGATACGGATTTGCGTATGGCGTCTACCGGTTCTATCCGCAAGCACCTGGCTGAAAATCCGGCCAACTTTGATCCACGTAAATTCCTGAAAGAAGCGACTAAAGGCATGAAAGAGATCTGTAAGGCTCGTTTTGAGTCTTTTGGTTCTGCTGGCAATGCAGCCAAAATCAAGCCGATCTGCCTTGATGACATGGTTGCGCGTTATGCCTCTGGCGAACTGGATCAGAAGGTAACAAAAGCCGCTTAAAACAAGCAGCGAAGGCAATACCAGTAAGGCGAGTCTCTATGAGACTCGCCTTTTTTATTGCAAAATACAATGCTAAGTACTTGTTTTACATCACTATAAAAGTGTGATTAAAGTCGCACCCTAAGCAGACGATACAAAACTTATGAAGGCTCCGAAGGCTATTTAGAAGCCATCTGGAGTCAGGAAGTCATAGGAAGGTGTTGTATGTATAGCAGGTATTCTGAGCCGAGAGTAAAGAGCGTCGATAATCGTATCGAGTTCAATCGTTTTATCTGGGCAAGCGCATTTATTATTTTACTTTTTACGACGAGTCTATCGCAGGGGGTTGCTAGCAGTCGCTCAGCCTATCAATATCAGAATAATGAGATTAAACGTGCTCATGTGCAAACAGTGGGTTATCACCTCTCCTGGATTGAACGTTTTAGTCGTGACGCTGAGGATGCTTTTAATGAAGAACATTATCAATTGGCGCACCGAGTATGGTTAGCTTTAGCAGAACAAGGACATGCCGAGGCTGCATATAAAGTTGGCATGATGCACGATATGGGATTATTAGGTGTGGATCGAGATGCGGTTATTGCCGCTCAATGGTATCGACGCTCGGCAGAAAATGGCAATATCCATGCACAACATAATCTTGCTGTTGCTTATGCAAATGGTGATGGCGTAGAAATGAATATCAATGGAGCGATGCACTGGTGGCAACAGGCAGCCGCATCCGGAAATGCAGATTCACAGTATAACCTTGGTATCGTTTACGCGATGGGCGTACATGGTATTCAGAAGAATATCGATGAAGCAAAAAAATGGTGGCGTAAAGCGGCGATCGATGGTGATCCAATGGCGCAATATAACCTGGGAACTATTTACGCAAATGGTGAAAATCAGGTGAAAAGTTATTGCGAAGCAATGCGTTGGTGGGAAAAATCGGCTCAAAAAGGAATTCAGCAAGCAAGCTGGGCGCTTGAGATAATTAAAACTCGCCAGGATTTTCTTGCTTGCTGGTAGGGGCAAATTTATTAAGATTTATAAAAAGAAGCAACACATACCAATAAGATATTTTCTCCGCTAGTTTCCCGATTATTTCAATTCGGCTTTTTTAAATTGAGATATATTATCTTCAACATCGATTTGATCTGCGCTGAGTTTTTCACCTAATACCAGTTGCAATGCTTCAATGGCCTTATCATGTATCATATGTGCATGCGTATGGTAAATTCTTTTCTGGCAGTGAATATCTTCATGTAAGCTCGTCCGGGCTTGATCATTAAAATTATTCCATGCCATCACAGGTATATCATTGAGTGAACGGTCTACGATAACCCACAAGTCATCTTCGAGAATAAAATCAAGTGTACGCAGTTTAGGTATCTCAAATCGAAGCGGGTTACTAATTCGTTTAAGGGCTATTTTAACTAAATTAAAATCTTGTGAGCGCAAAGTAACCTGCCGAGATTCATATACTGGAATTTGGTCAATGCGAGACTTCATACTAATTGTGTAAAAATTTGTTGCATATTTATATTATGAGTTAAATTACTGAAAATGCAACGTTTTGGCCACTACAGGCTTTTTTCAGTAATTTCTTTATTTTTAACGGATGCTGGACGTAAGCTGATTAAATAAGACTCCAGGCCAAGCCAGCATGCTTGAAGCATATTTTTATCTTGTGACGCCTTGAGAAGACTGGTGCTGCCTTCTAAAATAGCCACAATGAATGTTGAAGCCGTTGCGGTATCGACGTTTTTGTCGATATAACCCAATTTTTTACCGCGTTGCAGATTCTGATCAAATGCTTTTATCCATAACTGCAATAAATTATGAATACGTTGACGAAAACCTTCATCAAGTGACGACATTTCCTGGGCCAGGTTGTTCAGCGGACATCCATTTTTGATGTAGTCATGGTCGCCTCCACCGCCGATAATATTGAGTACAACTTTAGTAATCCCTTCAATTGGGTCTTCATATTCGGACATGGGATTTATCCAGACGTCCTTTACCATATCGACAATGTATTCATCCATTACTGCATAGGCTATATCCAGTTTACTGGCAAAATGATGGTAGAGCGCTCCCTTTTTTAACCCGGTGCGTTTAAGTATTTCCTCAACACGCATCCCTTGAAATCCATTTTCATATATTTCATCAAAGGCTGCGGCAATGAGTCGCGAACGGGTTAGGTCTGGATCTCTTACTATCGTCATACATTCTCCTACTAACGGCATTGTATGAAATTTTAATTATCAAGACTATAGTCAAAACAGTTGGTTTGATGGGTTCAGTTAAATAATTATATGTAACCTGTTGATTATTATAGTTAAAATAATAATGGACAGTATCGAGGACACTCTTTGAGGCAGAGGTTCGAGTAATGTAAACGTTGTAATTCGGAATGAACAACTCTAGCAATAAGAAAATAAATTTATAGTCGTATGTATATAATCATACGAAACATTCAAAATTCACAGGGCGTTTAAACTGGTATAAGGAAGTCCTGACTCGATTATCGTATCTCCTCAATCGAAAACTTCTTCTCCATGATATTTGGGGTTATTACCGCATAACCTTCCATCTGCCAATGGGCGAGTTCAGGAATTGCAGAAGGAACTATCTGGATGAAATCATAAAAGTCAGAATATTTATAGCCATAATCTTCAGCCGCCAGACCACATACTCTGAACTCAACGCCTAATTGAGCATAGTAACGCATACGTTCAACCGCATTTTTATATTTCTTATAGTTTTTCTGTACGACAGTAACAATTTCAGTTCCATGTATAAGTACCTTTATGTCCATAAATTCGGGTGCGTAATCATAGGGGGATTCCATTAACGGATTCATATATGATCGTATCCAGTAAAGTGCCGAGTTAATTTTTTGTGGGTCATCAAAATAAAAATCGTAAATGACCTTAGGTTCTTTATATGGGGTCTGGATGAATTTTGCCTCTTCGCTGACGGCGGCAAGAGGGTTAATTAACAGTACGAATAGTATGATATATCGCATGTTGAACCTCACTACAAAATAGGGTAAGTATGTTAATTATAGATGATGTTTACACTTGTAGTAGAGATCGCTTTTTACGGAGACAATATTTTATTATTAGAGGAGGGTATAAATTTAAAGATTTTCTTTCTCGGCTACTTTTGAAACCTTCCAGGGGTTCCAGGCATCTCGATATGATGTTTTATGAAGAAGTTCCATGATATAGGCATAGGTACGTACACAGCGTAAGAAAAGACCTGTATAAAAAGGCATTAAAGGTAAATACAGGCTGAGCTTTAATTCCTGCCAACGTAAAGTATGGCCATAAAGAGTACAAGCTATGCCATACTGAAGTACATTTGAAGAAAAATACAATACGTAATTTATAAAAAGTATATACTCAATAAAATCTGCATTAAATATTAAGATCTGGAATATATAGATCCACCATTTTAAATTCAGGACAATATTAAAAAAGACATTTTCAACTGAAGCGATAAAATTGCTCAGGATGAAAGAATTTGAAGGAGAAAATATATCTTTATGCTTACGCACCCTGAACCGAATCATTGAACGATCCCAGCGGTAACGTTGCTTTGCTAATTTAGATATACGCACAGGGACATTTGTGTAGCAAATAGCAAAGGGTTCATGAGTAACTTTATATCCCAATTTCCGTATTTTTAAAGTAATATCGCCATCGAGGCCCGGTCCAATATCCCAGCCATAAATCTGTTGGAGTATATCCCTTCTAAATGCACCATGTGCACCTGCAATAATACGTAAAATTCCAAGAACAGCAGAAACTGTTCGGCCTGTCGAAATAGATTTCATATATTCTATTGCCTGCAATCTTGAGGTAAGAGAGCTGGTTGTATTCGCAACCCTAACATCACCACCTACGGCGCCAATTCTGGAATCCAGGTAAAAGGGGATAAGAATCGTTTCAATAGAATCTTCGGCCATATGTGAATCAGCATCGACGTGCACTATGTATTTACCATGTGAATATCGAAGAGCCGTATTTGCCGCAGAAGCCTTACCACCTCGAATTTCATTACGAATAAATCGATCAATGATGCCGTTTTTTTCAAGACGTCGGCAGATAACTGCTGTGTCATCATCAGAGCCATCGTCAACGATGACAATTTCAAGATTTTGGTATGTTTGTTTGCTGAGTGTTTGGGCTAACTTTGGAATGTGTTTACCTTCATTCTTACCAGGGACAATAACAGAGACAAGAGGCATTTCTTTAAACAGTTGACGCCTTGCACGCATGCGTAATGGATAAGTGATGATTCGTTTAGGGATATAAAGTGTGATTATAATTAGATCAAGTAATAAGTATCTCGTAATATCGAGCAGAAAAAAAGGCCAAAAGTAGGCGATAAGTTTTAATGTATCCAGGTTATCAAGAAAATCAAGGACGCCATCAATGAACGTGGTCATTGAGAAATCCTTCCAGGATAGATTCTGGTTCAGTTGTTTCTGATATTACTTCTAGTAACGATTCAGTCTTAGGATCTATATCCAGGTTGTTTTCGAAAAGCTTAGTTATCCCTTCCTGTAATCGGTCGACTGCTATCTGTGCTTGTGCTAAGTCAGTCTCAGTCATTATGATCATAAATATAGAGTCATGTCTTAACGTAAGTACATCTGACTTGCGCAGAATTATATTGAATAGTGAAGTAAGCTCGTTAAAAACATCACGCGCGCGACTGCCTAGCTGGACATAAATGTTATCAAGTGCTAAAAGTCGTATCAGGGCCAGGGTGCTAGTTGATACTTTATATCGTAATATTCGTGATCTCTCCGTTTCAAAAAAATCCTGAAAACTATCGGCGCTGAAAATACGCAATTTAGTTTCGAGTAAGCGGGTGAATATATTTTCAATACCATATATTGAAGCATTAATACCGATTGAAGTATTTGTATAACTCATTATGATGCGATCGTTTTGATACTCAGGTTCATTTGATTTTCCACAGTTATAACAAGTTGTGGTAATTCGTGGCGCCTGTGTATTGTGCTGGCATGAATTACATTTATAAATAATTGAGGGCTTATCGTAATCTACGCCGATATGGCGAAGTTCAGATTCGCATTTTGGACAGACCAGACGGTCCTGTACTCGAAACTCGCTAATCTCTCCACTGTAAGCACACTTGAAATGATGCACTAATTCTTCAATATTCAGATCGATGCTATTACAGTGCGGACACGATTCTCTAAAATTTAAGAATGCACATCCACATTGACTGCATGACATAGAACGTGTGTAAAAAGTACCGGCGATCATGTTTTGTTCATTTAAGAAGCTTAATATCTGGTAAATGCTTCCATCGTCTTTTTGGAAAAAAGGATCAAGTAATGGATAGAGATAGCCAGAATTTCTTTTGCTGCTTGGAATTGGTTCTACCGAATTGTCTCTGGATGAAATAAATCTCAGAACCTTAAAACTTATACTTGTGTCAGATGCCGTAAGTAGTTCAGGTAGTTTTTCGATCCAGTTGTTTATGGGTTCGAAATTAGTATTTAATTCATCAATTAATGATTGATCAAACTGTTGAATCCGATAGTGTATATCAGAGCCAGTGATATGTGCATTTTCCGGTATTGATTGTGTCCACAGTAAAACAACAGGACGAAGGTAAACATTTGGGGAACCATGTTGTCTTAGGGTTTTAATTATGGCTTGAGCAGAATCGATGGAATTAGATGTTACTACCCAGTATGCGGGAGTGAACTCAACAGGGTTTAATAAATCTTTTAAATCAATAATATCCAGTTCGGGCTCGGGCCGAACAACAGATTCATACGAGATCAGGCAAGGGGCACGCATTATTTTACGCCTTGAATTTCTACTAGCATACGATCATAGTTACCCCACTTTTGATGGCTAGCAGGGTCTAGTGGCATAATTGTCGCTCTAACTCGAGTTTTGACTGGATCGTATCCATGCCATTTACGCTCCGCCGCCAGTGTGGCATTAGATTCAATTTTATGGATTATCCCTCTACTTTGAGCACCGTCAGGAAACTGGATAGCGATTTCTTTTCCGACATGCAGGTATTGAAGATAATCGTTACTTAGATAGGCCTCAACTCGTGCATTTTGATTGGTTTTTACGAGCGTTACTAATGGTTTACCTCGTTGAGCAAATTCATTTTCTTTAGCTGATACAGCATAGATAATCCCGGAAAAAGGCGTCTGCATAATTTCATTAGTACAATTGTTAGAAGTAACAGGACTGTCGTAATATTGAATTTTCTTTAAATAACGAGTTTTAATTGAATATTCAGCGTTTATATTTGTCAGGTCTAAGTGTAACCTGGCCAATTTCTTATTATAATCCTGATAAATATACGAATCTGATAGATTAACTTCAAGTGCTCGTTGTAAGTATTTCTGATTTCCTTTCTCTAGATGTTTAATTTGTTTCGCCAGAGTGTCTTTTTCAAATTTAAGTAGTGATAAATCATGCTTTAATTTGTATTCTGTCGCGCTGTTTCTCCTGATACAGTTTTTTGATGCTTTTAATGTGGCTAAAATCTGGTCTTTTCTTACTATATCACCCGGTTCGACTTTTAAAGATATTATTTCCCCGCCATTAATTGGGCTCAAATTAGTCTTGTCTATCTCGATAATGCCGACGCCTTTAAAATAAACAAAGCGAGAAATACCTATGTAAGCGAAATAGGCGAGTAATGAGACTAAAACTGAAATATATGTCCAGTGCGTTACTTGTGACAATACGGTTCTTTCAGGTCTGCCCTCTGGTAGAGACGTCAGGAAACTTTTTCTATTTCTTAACCTCACTGTGTAGAGCCCATTAAAGCAATGAAACGATTTAAACTATGGATGCCTAGTCTGGTAATGCCTGTTTCAGCCTGTATATTGCGAAATGTCTGTTCCATAGCCCATTCATCGTCAAAGTCTTCAGTGCGTAGTGCAAGAACAATTTTTTTGTGATTTATATTGTTTATTGCCGGCTGAATTCGTTTAATTATTCTTTTATACGAGTTAGTTTCATACGCCATTAGATACACTCTATCGGCCAGCAGGTTTAATTCACTGTAAACAGATTCAGGCCAATGTACCGGAACGGATACACTCAAAGAGATATCAATGTTGTTTTTTCGTATTTTCCTGAGCAAGTTCAGGTAGTGCTTAATATATTTATCTTTGTTTTGTTTATACCCAGACATGGTATGTGGCTCAATATCGAGATGTATATTTTCTGAGTAAGAGGAGATTAATGAAATGTTATCAGATGCCCGTTTATGATTACCAGGAAAAATCCAGTTATTAGAACCGGTAATTAGTTCGATATATATATTGTGATCAGATGCTTGCTCTAAAAAATATTGTAATTTTTGTTTATTGGTGTTTTTGCCGGCCGATATTATTGTGCGTTTAATACCTTTTGTCTGTAAAAGGTCAAATAAATCGGCATTGCTAATCTGGTTAAATTCTTTTGACCAAACATATATGCTACGCTCGCCTCCGCGGGCACGATAATCAACATCCCGGTTTGTTACATTAGTTATATATTCTGCGTACGGTATTACCCTCGATAAACTAAACACATTGTTGGCTTTTTTATATAATCGAACTTTTGCTTCCTGAAAGCTGTATGAATTATCTAATAACCGAATATATAGTTTTACGGCAATCGGTAGATAGACTTCATTCTCTGACCTGTGTTGTGCAATAGTCCGTCGGATTTTTTCAAATGAACGAAGATAGGCATAACGGGATTTTTCGGTCTTCTCTAGCTGCTTTTTAAACTCATGATACGCTTGCCGGGTATGTGCCAGACGTTCCCAAATATCGATTTGGTTTTTTTCATCAATATTTAATAATCGATAATGTATGGAACTATCTTTTCTGCCGGTTAACGGAATAATAAATCTTACTCCATAGGCAAGACCGCCATCATTTCGCGGGGTGTTATTAATGTCGAAGTCATTACGAAGAAATACACGCAAGCGGTCTTTAAAGCGGCTTTCATTTTCGAGTCGAACAATCTGTTTTTCGATTTCTACTGAAGAAGAGTTATTTTGATCTTCTCGAATGGAGGTGATGAGGCGCTCAAGACTTATATCAAATAAGGGGAGTTCTATGTTATTCAGGAAAAACTTATCTAATTCCCCAGACTGATGCAAGCGTTCAAGTTTTTGTTGAACATCTTTTAACTCTGATTCGGCTACAAGGTAGTCATCAAAGTAACTCCATCCTTTGAAATAAGCGCGATTTTCAATGTTGTAAACTTTTCTCATTAAGGCAAGCTTATGGGATAAGACCACCGATTGATTTCTTGCTGCCAGGGTATTAAATTGTTGTTGCCGACATATACTTACACGTTTGAGTCTGGATTGCGTTTCTCTTGCCGTGGCCAGATGGGCTTTTTGTTTCAGAGTCTCAGCTTGTTTGTTACGTTGGAAGTAACCTTCTTTTAGGAGGTTCCACGAAAGTTCAAGATATGCGCTGGAGCTGTCGTCATCTTGTTCTATGGTTCGGTTTGTATAGGCACCTCTGACGTCCAGCCCCCAATCGTTAGCTACATCGTCAGCCGTTCGGCTTAAGATTTTACCTTGCAAATTAGATTTAGAATCAATATCGCATTCTGTGGTCAAAATTCTGCTGGCGTAATGAGTTGTATTAAGGGGATGTTTAGCCGGTTTTCGTAATTCTGCAAAGCTAAAGTCCATCAAAGACCAGATTGCAGCAGCTTCCTGCTGTGCAGAGACCGCTGTTTTACCGGGTTCACTATCGAAACTTTGGGTAAATGCAGGTAGTGGCAATATCAACAAACTGCCAATAGCTGCCACTATTCGTATAAATATTTGCCTGGGGAACACAATTTTCATACCGAGAATTCACACCCTATCTATATCGGCAATACTCTAATATTAATAAGTAAATTCTTTAAAAATAATAGCCTATTTAGCTGAATTAAAGTCATTTCTAGGTTAATTAGTTCGACATGAGCAATATATATACAATATAGTCAAAATATTAATCCGACATAAAGAACACCAGGAATTCATGCCAGCTGAACGGAATTGAGTGAATTATAATTAAGTTATGCTATTCATGATATTTGTTCAAAAATTAAACAAAATTGTGGTTTCAATATGTATTTTAAGAAGAGGAAATTAAAATTCAAAGGTGAGTGAATTAAATTATTGCTCGATTTGTTTTGGGCTACTTTAATATTACGCCGAGGATATAAAATCCTTCAGGGGTATGGCAAAAGATTAACAACAGGTTACTAAAATTTTATTGTTTAGCTAAAATAATTGAATACTTAATGATCTCGTTCGGCCTTGCCGTGTGCGTCCAGCATGGTTTTCGACATAATCCGATCCGAATAAGCCATGGCAATGGCAGAAAGAATAAAAGTCACATGGATAATAACCTGCCATTTAACCTGAACCTGGCTCGCGATGATAAGTTGTTCCGCCAGGGCTGCGCTTGCACCTGCTGGGACTTCTACATTGGTAATTTCAATAAAGGTTTTCAATAGATGAATAGATGAGATGCCTATTATGGCCATTGAGAGTTTAATTTTCATGGTGGCCGCATTCACATGCGAGAGCCACTCAGGCTGATCCGGGTGTTCCCGAAGGTTTAACCTTGAGACGAAGGTTTCGTAGCCACCGATTATGACCATAATCAACAGGTTGGCGATCATAACCACATCGATCAAACCTAGCACGATCAGCATAATTTCTGCTTCAGTTCTACTGCCTGCACCCGTTACCAGGTGAATCAATTCAAGCATGAAGAAATAAACGTATGCACCCTGGGCGACAATCAGACCGAGGTAAAGCGGTGCCTGCAGCCAGCGACTCCAGAATATTAATTGCGACATGGTTTTCAGGGATGAGTCACGAAGGGTATATGTTTCGGGCACGTTTTATTTCCTGTACTGGGGTTATGCAGTTAAGCTAGCGAACAATAATGGCAGCTGTTCGGGTAATTTGTCCACATTGTCAATAACGGTATAATTATTGGAACCGAAAATGCGTTTTACATAGGCATCGGCATTAGGATCAAGGGTCAGACAATAGCTCAAAACACCCTTTGAATAAAGTTCTTCCACGGCCTTTTTAGTATCGTGGCGCAGGTGTTGTGGATCGCGCTCATCGACATCAGCCGGTTCGCCATCGGTAACGATCAATAATAACTTGCGGCGTTCGGGTTGTTTTAACAAGTGCTGTCCTGCATGGCGCATTGCCGCTCCCATACGGGTTGATAGACCACCTTGCATACCGGCCAAACGGGATTTGGCCTCGTCATCAAAATGCTGGTTAAAATCTTTAAAGCGATAATATTGCACATCATGCCGACCATCGGAGGCAAATCCATGCAGGGCAAACGGATCACCGATACCATTAATAGCAGTAGATACCAGCGTCGCGGCTTCACGTGTGAGTTCTAATACAGTTTTGTCAGAACCACCGAGGGGTTCATTGGTTGACTCAGATAAGTCCATCAATACCACCACTGAAAGATCGCGAGTTTTTAAAACATTACGCATGGTAATACGAGGATTGGGTTGTTCACCCATGCGAATCGATATCATCGCATCAATGGCCGCGTTGATATCGATCTCATCACCGTCTTCCATATTGCGGATGCGTTGTACGCCAGCTGGAGTTAACAGGTCGATAATTTGCTTAATGCGATGTGCAATCGGCCGGTGATGAAGTAGAATTTTTTCGATATCCTCAGGATTGCCTTTTGGCTGGCGGCGTTCGTAGACGGTGACCCAGTCCGGTCGATGAAGTTGAATCTGGTAATCCCATTCCTGATAGTGGTATGGGTCTGAAATGGGTTCTTTGCCCCACATATCATTGAAGCTGATCTGGCTATCGGTCAGGTCATCTTCATAAGGACGCATATTAGTATCACAGGTCCATATTTCCTGTGCGTCGTCTCCCGCGAGTTCACAATCGACTTCATGCGCCATCTCGATAACGCTAACGGTTTTACGAACCTGGCGCATGGTTGCGGCAACATACTCGATACCCTGATCCCAGTTTATTTCTTCAAACTCCCAGACAAAACGGTTATCGTCTCGATAGGGAATACGAATGCGTTCCAGAATGCGTAGACTGGGCACATTTTTGCGGCTGGAGAACAGGTTGAATAACTCTAAACCCATATGCCAGGAGTACTGGTTATTGTCCTGTTGTTTTTCAATCTCATCGTGAAAACGTTGCACAAAATTATTTATTTCTTTATCGTCCGTTGAGACATTACTGTCGATCAGCATTAAGGCGATGCGCTCTAGCACGAGCATGGTCGGATGTTCGACATCGTTATTTTTGCTATCCTCGCTACTCTCATAGTCAAGATCAAGTAATGAGCGCCATAGTTTTCTTAACCCCGGAAAGGCATTAATCGCCTTGTACTCGATACGGGCATCTTCGATGAAACCGATAAAAAACATTTGTGCCGGGCTGAGTTGTTCTGCGGAGATAGCCGATGATGAATAACACAGATGTGAAGCCATATGAGCCGCAGTGGCACGATATAATTCCAGCCCAGTGATTTTATTATCGCCCTGACCAATATCATCGACCGCATCCGGCATATGAAATATTAAATTATCAATGTACGGTCTGAAGTCGGTGTAATCGGCACCGGTAGGTCGCAGGAAAAAATCACGCCCCCATAGCGCACGTAAATAAAAGTTTAACTTACGCTGGGTATCAATGAATAAAACACCACGACGCTCTCTTTGTAATACGGCCCGACTGTCCTGAGATTCAAGATTAAAGTAGGCGGTTAAGTTCGCATAATCCCGACGGTAGGCCTGGGTCCCAAATTGCGTCCAGCGTCGTAAGCCACTCAAGGTTAACTTTGAGAGTAGTTCATCAATGTGACTTAACATTGGGCGTAAACCACGTGAGGCGGTTGACGCGGTCTGGTGGATGAGGGTCAGGTAACCACGTAATAGTTCAGCATCACCCAGACGTCGCGCGGCGGTTGGTAAGCTGCTGAATAGCAGTGACACGACTTCGCCAGAGGTCATAGATGAAAGTTTTAAGGCAGCAGTGATACTATCCTCAATGACGTCTTCACCGCATATTTTTACTACCTGTGGGATTTCCTGCAGATAAGAAATGACGACGTCTGTGCCTCGGCCAAGATTGCATAAAGACTTACCACCTTCCAGGTAGGTTTCAAGCCCGGCAGGTGACATCACTCGTGACGCATCTAAAAAACTGCTTTCAAGCACAGCACGCACTTCAGGCGCGAGGTCTTTAATTTCATCTTCGTAATCTTTAAGGCTAATACTCATAACAAATCAATAAACTCATTTATTCTGATTTAGAGGCCATTGAAACGGTGTAACTTTTTCCTTGTTTCAATTTTTTATAATTACCAAATATTTCTGTAAAGGTACGTTTTATATAATTCCGTAAACCATTAATAGTAACCACGTACACTTTTCCGCCTGGATTTAACTGCTGGTAAGCATCGTTAAAAAACAGGGTCATCAACTCATTGCCGACCTTGGCGGGGATATTTGATGCCACCACATCAAACTTTTTAGTGTTTACCTGTTCCAGTCCATTGCTTAATAAGATATCAACATTTTGAATTTTATTCAGCTCAGCATTTTTTTGCGCGTATTCTATAGCAACAAAATCTTTATCTACCAGAGTAGTCGTACCATTGTTAGCCAACATGGCAAGCGTTAATCCAATCACACCATAGCCGCAACCCAGGTCAAGGCAGTCAGAATCCTGCTCTACCTCAATATAATTTAGTAATAAACGGCTCCCCTCATCAATTTCTCTGGGTGAAAATATTCCCCAGGTGGTGTGAAATGTTAATGGTTGAGCACATAAAACATCACTAAATACGATATCGTTGCGTAATTTATCAAGTTCAGTTTTATTCTTATCTTTCAATGGGGTCAGACTCCATTGGTTTATATCTTATTCAATGGAGTCTGACCCCATTGAAGAGCATTAACTAACAAAAAAAGTACTAACCGCAGCGGACAGGGTCTCGCGCATATCCGGATCATCCGTTAACGGCGTGACCATGGTCATGTTACAGGCGGCAATGGGTTCAACACCCTTGTGAATCAATTGACCTGCATAAACCAGTAAACGGGTTGAGATACCTTCGTCTAGACCGTGTCCCTTCAAGTTGCGAGCACGGTGAGCAATTTGCACCAGTTTACCCGCAGTTTCAGTATCAATACCTGATTCTTTCGAGACAATTGAAACTTCAATCTTTTCTTCTGGATAATCGAAATCTAAACCACCAAACCGTTGCTTGGTTGATTGCTTTAAATCTTTCATCAGGCTTTGATAACCGGGGTTATATGATATGACTAACTGAAAATCCGCATGGGCTTCAATCAGTTCACCTTTCTTATCTAACGGTAAGGAACGACGGTGATCAGTCAGGGGGTGAATAACCACGGTGGTATCCTGACGGGCTTCAACCACTTCATCAAGATAGCATATGGCACCAATTCGTGCTGCTGTGGTTAACGGGCCATCCTGCCATTTTGTGCCGTCGGCATCTAACAGGAAACGACCAATTAAATCAGACGCCGTCATGTCTTCGTTACAGGCAACCGTAATCAGAGGACGTTTTAATTTATACGCCATGTATTCGACAAAACGTGATTTTCCGCAACCGGTCGGCCCCTTCAGCATCATTGGCATGCGCGCATTATACGCAGCTTCATAGAGTTCGATTTCATCACCAACCGGCTCATAATAAGGTTCGGTTTTAATGATGTATTGTTTAGGATCTACGGCCGTATCTTTTTTAGACATAACACACCTTCATCAAAAGTATTTAAGTTTGTTTTCAGTTAAATTTATTTATTCAATGTAAATTATTTTCAGCTCGATTTACTTCTCAGCTTATTCTATTCTTCATCGTCGGTTTCAGCTTCACCCGACCAGCCAGCCGCACGTGCTTTTTTGATTGCGGCATCGTGTATTTTTTGGTGACGTTGTTGTAATTCTTCCGGTAAGTGACTGACCAGGCAGCCATATTTATCCCACTCGACATTGACCTTATCTAATAAAGCATCGACGCCGGCAAAGTTCCAGCCCTTGCAGGTTTCAGTTTCCGGTATAAGTCCGAACACCCAGGCATCACGTACAAGCTTACCAATAGTGGTCATTCCACCATTAATGTCTTCATCAACGCCTACATATGTGTTTGGTTTGCTCATATACTATTTATATCCATCGTTATCGGTGCATGATAGAACCCTTCGGGTTTCATTCAACATTTCTTTGCTTGCGCTCAGGTCATCCTGACCATAAAAAAAGCCCCTGCCCGTTTGCTGTGGACAGGGGCCTGTTTCGACGCGTCAATTCAATCAGATTAAACTGATGTGCCGCGATGTATAACCATTGCTGCACCAGCAGACTGAGCAAAATTGTCAAAGCCTAATAGACGAACGTGATTGTTTGGATGTGCTTTATGACAGTTTTCAACTTCAGCCAGAATAGCATCTACATCGGTTTCACCAAACATAGGCAGTTTCCACATATACCAGTAGTTGCTGATTGCATTTTCTGGTTCGGTGTGTTCGATGCCTGGGTTCCAGCCCTTATCAACAATGTATTGAATCTGAGCGCGAGTAGACTCTTTGCTCAAGGGTGGCAGGTATGAAAAAGTTTCATATTTACGGCTTACAGCAGCATCGCTCAAGCTTGAATTGTAATCTTGTACATCACTCATGTGATTTCTCCAAAAATATTTAAATTCGTTAGTTTGATTAGGCTGCGAGGTGTTGAGGTTTATATTCAACACCCCACAGCTGTTTAATAAAGTCTGATTGCCTATTTATGAGCAACGTCGATCTTATCAACCGTATCAAATTCGAATTTGATTTCTTTCCAGGTTTCCATCGCAATCTTAAGCTCAGGACTATGAGAAGCGGCTTTAGTAAGGATGTCCTTACCTTCTTTCTCAAGTTCAACACCGGAGTTACGTGCTTCAACACAGGCTTCAACCGCAACACGGTTAGCCGCTGCGCCTGCAGCGTTGCCCCATGGGTGACCTAATGTACCGCCACCGAACTGTAAGCAAGAGTCGTCGCCGAAGATGCTAACCAGCGCAGGCATGTGCCATACGTGGATACCACCAGACGCAACCGGGATAACACCAGGCATTGAGCCCCAGTCTTGATCAAAGAAAATACCACGTGAACGATCTTCTTTGATGAACGAGTCACGCATGATGTCGATCCAGCCCAGAGTCGCGTCGCGGTCGCCTTCCAGTTTACCAACCACCGTACCTGAGTGCAGGTGATCACCACCCGACAGACGAAGTACTTTAGTTAATACGCGGAAGTGAATACCGTGGTGCGGGTTACGATCAAGTACTGCATGCATAGCACGGTGAATGTGTAACAACATACCGTTGTCCTGACACCACTGTGCAAGTTGCGTGTTAGTTGATAAACCACCGGTAAGGTAATCGTGCATGATGATAGGCGCGCCAATTTCTTTCGCGTACTCAGCACGTTTCATCGCTTCGTCAGTAGTAGGCGCCGTAACGTTCAGGTAGTGACCTTTACGCTCGCCGGTTTCAGCTTCAGCTTTATGAATCGCTTCCATTACGAAGTCAAAACGATGTCTCCAACGCATGAATGGCTGTGAGTTAACGTTCTCGTCATCTTTTGTGAAGTCGAGACCACCACGTAGACCTTCGTAACAAGCACGACCGTAGTTTTTCGCTGATAAACCTAATTTAGGTTTAATGGTACAACCCAGTAAAGGACGACCGTATTTGTTCAAGATATCACGTTCAACCTGGATACCCTGAGGGGGTCCATTACAGGTCATCACGTAGGCAACTGGGAAGCGAATGTCTTCTAAACGAAGTGCGCGCAGTGCCTTAAAGCCAAATACGTTACCAACCAAAGAGGTCAGTACGTTAACCACCGAGCCTTCTTCGAACAGGTCGATTGGGTAAGCAACGAAGGCGTAGAAACAGGTGTCATCACCTGGCACATCTTCAATCGCGTAACAACGGCCTTTGTAGTAATCAAGGTCGGTCAACAAGTCAGTCCAGACCGTAGTCCAGGTACCGGTTGAAGATTCAGCGGCAACAGCGGCCGCTACTTCTTCACGAGGTACACCTTCTTGTGGGGTGATTTTGAAACAGGCCAGAAGATCAGTATCTTTCGGCGTGTATTCAGGCATCCAGTACGTTTCACGGTACTCTTTTACACCTGCGTTATATCCTTTAGCCATGGTGGCAACTCCTCATGCTATATTAAAAAAATAATTACTTTGTGTGTAGAGCAAATCCATATAACCGCTATGGACATACACAAGAAATTCAGTGGGCTAAGTATAGGCCAGGGAAGCATAAAGTAAATTAAATAATAATTACCATAATCATAAGTATTAGCTTATAGATCTAAAATCTTCTAATATATTGTTTTATATACATTAATTCGTAAATTCAGGCCGTTTTCAGGGGTAAATTAACGGGGATAGTGGGTAGGGGTGCTGGGTTTTGGTTATTGAAACAGACTTACAAATAGCTTACAGGTAGCCGCCTGGCATGCGCATATTAATAGTGTAAGTCTCGATAAGGGCGATATTCAACCAGGATTATTATGGTATGACCAGTAATTTTGATTAGGGGGCTACTCTCGACCCAGCCTGTGTGAAAACTACGATCCTGATATAATAACGCTTTCAATAAAGAAGGCCATCTGTATGACGGGTTTTATTGAAGGACAAAGCCGAGCACAAGCCACACTATTCCCTGATCAGCTTGATGAGTATATCGACGAAGACAGTTCAGTCCGAGTAATTGATGTATTTATTGACGAATTAGATCTAAAAACACTCAAATTCAAGACAGAACCAGAACACACCGAGCGACCCGCCTATCACCCAGCCACATTGTTAAAGATCTACGTCTATGGGTACCTTAATAGAATCCAAAGCACCCGACGGCTCGAAAGAGAAGCAAATCGCAATGTCGAGTTGATGTGGCTCACCGGCCGATTAGCCCCTGACTATAAAACCATCGCTGATTTTAGGCGAGATAATGGCAAAGCCATTCAGAAGGTTTGTCGGGAATTTGTGCTTATCTGTCGCAAGTTATCGTTTTTTACCGATGCCTTTGTCGCCATTGACGGCAGTATGTTCAAAGCCGTAAATACACACGATAAAAACTTTACCAAAGCAAAGCTAAAACGCCGACTGGCACAAATTGACGAAAGTATTGCCCGCTACCTGGGCCAGATTGCCAGTGAAGATCGCAAGGAATCAGCCGTTGCAAAAAATAAAAGCGAACGGCTCGAAAGCGAGATAGCCAAACTTAAAACAGAAATGGATCGGCTTAACACGCTAGAAACTCAATTACTTGCCACCAAAGACCAACAGATCTCCTTTACCGATCCAGATGCACGCTCCATGGCAACCAGTGGTCGTGGCACCGGCATGGTTGGCTACAATGTACAAACGGCGGTGGATGCCAAGCATCATCTGATCGTAACGCATGAAGTTACCAATGTTGGCATGATCGCTCTGCCCTAAAACGGATGGCAACCCAAACAAAGGACACGCTCGGCACAGACACTTTAGACGTTGTTGCTGATCGCGGATACTACAGTGGATTAGAAATCCTTGGTTGTGAAGAGGCGCAAATCACGGCCTATCTGCCGCGCGTGCAAACCTCAACAAATCAGTCCAAAGGACTCTTTGGCAAACGTGATTTTAAATGGATCGCGCAAGACAATGAATATGAATGCCCAGCGGGTGAGCGGTTGAAGTGGCGTTTTGAGACAGAGGAAGCTGGAAAGGTTAACCACAAATACTGGAGCTCCAATTGCCCCACGTGTCCGATGAAACCGCAATGTACCACGGGAAAATACCGGCGGGTGACACGCTGGGAGCATGAAGATGTTTTGGATCGGGCTCAAGACCGCATTGACCGTGAACCGGAATGTATGCAAGTACGCCGCGAAACGGTTGAGCACCCTTTTGGTACGATTAAATCCTGGATGGGATCAACGCACTTTCAGATGAAAACGCTCAAACACGTGAGCACCGAAATGAGTTTGCATGTTTTGGCTTATAATCTTAAGCGTGTTATAAAAATATTAGGATCTAAACCATTGATCGAGGCACTACAGGCATAGCCTGTTATTGCCCGCTCTGGAACCAACGGTTTAACGGCTAAAGACAGAGCTCATACAGCGATTAATTTTTTGGGGTCTAATAATATCGGAAATTTATTTACAACAATTAAGTGGTTAGAGCGCTCGCTCAATGTCTGCTACTGACAAAAGCAGCCATTAGAAGACAGGGTATCGAGTTTTCACACAGCCTGGACCCAAAGCGGACATTGATCCTGTGTGTAATAAACTAAATTTGTGAGGGTGTATGAAAATAGATATTCATGTTCACACAAAAAAGACAAAACAAGGTGACGCTGATACTCGAGAGATTGACGCGAAAATTTTTCATGAGATCATTTCATCGACTGAAGTAAAGATAGTAGCGATCGCCAATCATAAGGTTTTTGATTTTGCTCAGTATGAAGAGTTTGTCGAAGAGATGGGTTGAAATCCCCCAGAAAAACAATAGGAGTCAAAAATAGAAAATTCTCGTAAACTAAAACAGGCCTTATATGTCTTTAGTAATGGTATTTTGATATCGAGTGGGTGTGCTTAAAATCGTATAAGAAAAACATTAACAAAGTACAAAAGTAATTTCACTGAATTTCCAAAAATTTTGAAGTGTCAGGTACTAGTTAAGATTAACTATAACTACTGGTGTTTTAGCTCTAAGGTTGCTTTCACAAATTAAAACTAGACGCCAATCAAAACAAATTATGTTTATATTATTCAATGACAGTTTAGTTTATCGCATGGATATATAAATTGTCACAATAAAAATATGGATAATCGATAGTTTATGATCTGGACATTATTAAATCATCAGTAAGATTCCTGGAAGAGCAACGTGTTTGAGTTCACACATTGTAAATAGTTTTCATGCTTCAGCTTATAAAATCAGATAAGATTCATTTACTTTTTACCTAATGTGGGCGCTATTAAGACTCTGCATCCTCCTGCCACAGTATGTAATTATGACACCGATGTAGCAACGCCTGATTTTTGTACCAACGATCTATCCAGCTTAGACAATACAATTAGTTTAAAAAAATTTTTTAATAAAAAAACTAACCGAGGTCTACAGATGCGACAAATATATTAAATGCGGCTCATCTCGTGGCCACTTTGCCTTAGTGGCACTTCCAGCAAGCTAGGCGAATGCCGAATCGATGCTTCAGTCCAGCTGGATTGATCCTGCCGAGCTTGGTACTTTTTCTCATGATATGGGTGAATGATACATGATTCGATATGGTATGCCGACGACGCATCTGTTCGGTTACGATATGGGTACGAAGGTTCGTACCTCATCGGCAGCACACCTTTTACATGATGTTTGAAGCCAGTGACAGTAACGATGAGAAAAATATTCTTGGGTATTTGTGAATTTCAGCCGCGAAACGACTGGATTGAAATAAATATTTTTTAACAGAACAATTTATTTAATGTTCAACGTCGGTATTTTATTGAAATTGAGAGTTAGTGCAGAGAATTATTTGTAATAGGTAAATTTTATGATTTAAGAAATGATAAATACAATTCCGGAGCAAACGATGATGAATCAAAAATGAATATTTGATCAGTAGAATTTAAATTTCTGTGTTATCAGCAGTAAGAAATAGAAGCGATAAGTAACCAACGTTACAGTCATATAATTGTAGTCAGAGTAGTATTTAATTATTATAAGCATTAATCCTTATTAAAATATAAGGAGATCGGACTCTACGGGAGCCCAGGTTAATCAACACGCGAAGCTCTTTTAGTAATTTAATTTGTAGACAACTATAGTGCTGCCTGACCATGCACTTATTGGTAGAAATGAGCTCGATTAGCTATGTGAGTTAGCTACAGAAGAATAGTTTGATCAAAATGGGATGTCTGTAATGTAATCCTGTTTAAATAACAGAATACATTTATAGAAAACAGAACAGTCTAATTGACAGGTTTAGGAGGATGGAAATGTTATCCAGAATAGTGTCACAATATATATTCGTATTTTTCCTGTTTATCGTATCAGCGTATGCAAGTGCAGCGTGTGATAGCACATTGCCTGTGCAGAGTGTGCGCGATGATGTTCTGGTCGTGATCAACGATAACTCAATTGATTCATGTGAGGTTGGGCGCTATTACGCCGTGCAACGCGGCCTGGGTCAAAATAATGTACTGCATGTAAAGACTCCGGCAAATTATTTTATCGACTGGACTGATTTCAAGATCCTGCGAGATCAGATTATTCAGAATATGCAGCAACGCATCGTTGCCCTCGATCCTACTTTTGTACCCGTAGTCTGTACGGACGGCGACATTCCTTTTTATTGTCAGGCCTCGATGGATCAGCTGCGTGCAAATACAAAATTACGCTATATTGTTATGACCAAGGGCGTCCCATCTCGAGTCCGAGTGGATGGTTCAATTCTGTGGTTTCCAACAGCACCGACTTCGATAGATAATTATTTTAAGTATTGGTTAGTTAATTATTTTGCCAATGATATTGCCTTTACTACGATCTCAAAAAATCGCGCAAAGGCCTTTGCCGACGGCCGTACGATTCGTCCAGTTGAGCCGAGCATCGACAATGAATTGATTGTGGGTCGCATTGATGGCATTACTGTTGAGAGTGCCAAATCATTAATCGATCGTACCCAAACTGCCGAAGCAAATGGTCTGTACGGCAAGGTATATTCATTTACAGGCTACAGTGGGCTCAATGGCCCTACTGGTATGCGCTGGAAAGATTACAGCCAGGGCAATAAAAATATCTATGATGGTACAGGTGATCCCTGGCGTTATCAGTTTGGTATTTTTGGCGAATCGGCAGCAGAGTGTAGTGACTACAAAGATCCAAATAATTATCTGAATTTTTCACAAACCGACAGTCGAGGAAAGGCACCACAATCCTGCACACTGAAATTAAGTGTTGGAGTGAATGGTGGCAATGATGTTCCGCCGGCGCGTGCCAGCTCTCGCCAACCCCTGGCCGATGATGCGTTCTGGTACATGGGTTATTTAGATGGACAGCCAACCACCGGCAATTTTACTGAATTCCTGAACTGGCGTCGTGATAGTAGTTGTAGTAACACCTTATGTTCTGATCTTCCCGCGAGTGAACAGGCTGCATGCCAGGCGGCCTCGACCGACGTGTATAAAGAAATTGACACGCGTTGTGTGGGTGTGGCTGAGGGTTTCATTGGTTACAATTATCAGTCGTTCCCCGTTTCGTTTTTACATATTGCCCCAACGGGTTGGAATACTGGTACGGCTGAAGGGTTTAAAACGGGACGTGCCATTGTGCGTGAGGATACCGGTTTTGATGACAATCAGAGCCTGTGGTATCAAAATAACGAAGAGATTGCCACGCCGTTATGTTATGCCAGCAGTGATTTTACCCTGGCGGCAAATACCGATTGTAGCTCTGAATTGCTGATGAATTTCAGCCAGCTAATCAATTTTCCTGCAGTGCAAACCTCAGACGCTGCGGCACCGGATCAATATCGCGTACGGTTTAAATATAATGTTGTAAACCTGAATAAAGCGATTACCTTGCGGGCTTATATGCAGGTCACTGAGTTGGCTACCAATAAACGGGTTACCTATAAACGGGTGAATGCCACTATTGCTATCCCGGCCAGTACCACTACAGACTGGCAAGATGCTGAAGCGATAATAACGTTTGATCATACTAATTCCAAACACAGTGTTGATTGGGATGGTACGTATAAAAAAGTTTCGATCTTTTTAGCCAGTAGTACCACCTTTGCAGGGGCGGTTGGTGTCGATAACGTGTTACTGGAAAAACTGGATCCGGCTGGCGTGGCGGCAGCGACGCCGATAGCGCTGGTCAATCCAGCATTTGATCAAGGTCATAATCAGGTTACCACCGGTGATCACGCCGCTAATTTTCTCAGTCGTTTAAACGGTGTCGGATTCTGGGGAAGTTTGAGTCATCATCAATCGGGTGGACATTCTTTTTCATTACATACCCTGGAGACCATGGTGTACTTTATGCGCGGTTTGCCATTAGGCGATGCGGTATGGTTTGCTGAGAATTATAATAGCGGTATTCTCTATGGCGACCCGTTGTATTCACCAGTCGCAATTAAGTTTGCAAAGATTAATCAGCCTTATGATTTTATTCTGAATACTGAAGGGGTCAGTTTACAGGGGCATACGGTGAACGGTCGCGATGCCAGCGTGGTGACGACTAATTATCAGGTGGATTATTGCCCTGGCAGTGATTTTTTTGACTGTGATCGACAAAACAGTTGGCAGAGCGCAGGACTGACCGGTGCTGGTGGACAGGAAAACACTCTACTGGGTGACTGGCATACTTCCAGTCTGGTAACCGGTGCGTATACATTGCGTCTTGCCGTTACCAGTAATAATCAACTCACTGGGCGTAGCCAGACATTTTATGATTTCTACCCTGTTACCATCGTTAGTGAAACCTCTGATTTTGATGGGGATGGTGTCAGTGATGCGGATGAATTAGCCGCTGGCTTGAACCCAACCAACCCGGATACCGATGGCGATGGTTTAAGTGATGGTGATGAGGTGAATGTCTACGGATCGAACCCAACCAACATCGACACCGATGGCGATGGTATTCAGGATAAGCTGGAAGTTGATAATGGACTGGATCTATTAGATGCAAGTGATGCGCAAGCGGATAATGACGGTGATGGGCTGGATAATAGCACTGAGGTTCTTGAACTTCGAACTGACCCCAATAATGCCGACACCGACAGCGATGGGTTAAGCGACGGCGAAGAGGTCAATACCTATTCTACTAACCCACTTAGAGCGGACTCTGATAACGATGGTTTGAATGATGGTGAAGAGTTGGCGAACAATACGGATCCATTGTTGATGGCCGATCGAGATCTGGATGGCATGAGTGATGATTGGGAGACGGTGCGTGGGACCCAGGCAAGTGTGGGTGATGCGCGTGTTGATGTAGACGGGGATGGTGTAGATAATATTATTGAATTTAGTCGCAATACTTTGCCGCTGGATGCGGCTTCCGTACCGATGGTGATAACCGTGTATGCGGATTCGGTGAATGGCGATGATGCTGTGGGTGATGGTTCGGTTGTGAATCCATACGCGACGTTTAGCCGAGCCTACAATGCAGTCATGGCTGGCGACAGCATGTTTCTGGCGGCTGGCAGCTATGATTCTGGCTTCTTATTTTTAAACAAGATGGTTTCCATTGAAGGCCCAGCTGATCGCAGTGCAATTTTAACCATCCCATGGCTCTATGCATTCGGGCCAAGCTGGGGTGGTTTCAGTGGCCTGAAACTAAACACAGGCAGCTTTCTTAATTTTCAGAGTGGACGTAACCTGATTTTCAGTAACGTTGAGTTAAACATGCAGGGAACTCTGCAAATGGGTGTCAACACGATGATATTATTTGATCATGTGTTGATGACGAATGCGGGCTCGGCACCAGTTGCGGTGAGAGCCGCGGACGTGGCGAGCGGCACGGCTAATCAAACCGTGCTGGATATTCGTAATAGCACAATAGCGGGTTTTCCACTTGGGATTGACTGGAATCAGGGAATATTTTTCAGGGTCAACGATTCCATTCTGGCAAATACGGTCGATCTACAAGATGCACAACGCTTTAATATCAGAAATTCATTAATTAGTGACGGTCAGTTTGCTGATTTTGGTTCTAATCTGGCCGGCGATCCACAATTTGTTGATGTGGCCGCCGGTGATTACCATCTGTTGGCCACCTCACCTGGGGTCGATACGGCGAATCCTTTTGTTAGCGCCGCGGATGAACCTAATAGCGTGCGTTTGAATATGGGATTTTACGGCGGCACAACTGAGGCGGCGCTTGCACAGGATAATGATGGTGATGGCTTGCCCGATGGTTGGGAAACGGCAGTGGGTTTGAATTCAGCTGATCCGCTCGATCGCCTGGGCGACAACGATGGCGATGGAATCAATAACAGTCTGGAATATCGGAGTGGTACGTCACCGACGATCGCGACTTCACGGCGGGGACTGGCATACTGGCTACTCAATCCAAATCAGCTGAAGGGCAATCTCGAAGTCATGGCACTGGTCGATGGAAGTTTCTTTTTCAATCCTGGTTTTGTGCAACTCAACCAGTTTGAAACGACCAGTATCGATACAACAAGCCTCAGTGTTGGGCACCGCATGAGCAGTAACCAGCCCCTGTCGATCGCGAATGCGACCGATGGCACGGACATGCCGGTTCCCGAATGGTTTGCCGGTCATCAATTTGTCTTACCGCATGTGCGTAACGCCCACCGTTACCACTTGTTAAGCCCTTACGGTGATGCGCAGGTGCGCATTAACGTGGATGGCAGTGAGCAGGTGGTGTCGGTGCCGCGCAACGAAGTGGTGGTGTTCGAGGCCGGCAGTGACAATACCCGTTCAGGAACCGTGCGTTCCGACTTACCGATCTTGATCACACACACCGCTTATGTTGGGACTCAAACTCGTGATGTGTACGCCGTACCCCCGGTCGCCAACGCGGTCAGCGGAATCTATTCTCGCTTTGTTTACGTCGGGGCACTGGAAGACAACACGCAGATCACGGTGGTGGACAGTAATGGTGTGAGCACGGCCTATGTATTGAATGCGGGTGGTCGCCGTCTGATCATCGGTGGCGGCGTGCGTCAGGGTGAAGGCCTGGCGCTACGAATCAGTGCGGACAAACCGATTGCCGCATTACAGGCGGCGGACAGTGATGGCATCGAAGCGACTGCATTCTGGGATTCGATTTACTCGGGTCGCCGTTACGGTTTACCGATTGACACCCAATACGCTGCGGTCGTGTGTCAACAGGCGAGTGACATCAGTCTTTATGATGCTGCGGGCACGATCCTGGCCACACAAAGTTGTGTGCCGGGGGCCGCGGGTCAACCGGGCAAGGCCTACTTTGGCTCGGCCAGTAATGGTGTGAATATTCCGGCAGGTTCGTACCTCATCGGCAGTACGCCGTTTTACCTGATGTTTGAGGCCAGTGGCAGTAACGATGAGAAAAATATTTTAGGACATCTGTAATTCCAGTAAGCACCCATATTCGTGCAGGTGATGGATAACTTGCCGGGTGTGGTGGAGTAACGGGGTGGCGGCAATCTTTCCTTGAGTATTGTATTGCTACCAATATAAAGGCGCTAATACAATAGGGTGATAGATTAAGCGTATTTAGTCATTTTAAATGACTAACGCAATTTGTTTATTGTTTGTCGTTTACCGCCATCGTTAACTATTTCAGGAGTCATTTTATGTCCGGTTTTCAAAAGCTACCGTTGATTATAATCGGTGCAGGCATTGGTGGCTTAACCGTCGCATGCGCCCTGCGTAAAGCAGGGTATAACGTAGAAGTATTTGAACAGGCGGAATCATTTTTTCCCATTGGCGCTGGACTTGTGGTGATGGCCAATGGTATGCGTGCATTGCGAAGAATCGGACTTGATCGCGCGGTTATGCAACATGGTGGTGCGCTGAACTGTATTTCTATTTATGCGGGCAAAAAAAGACTCTGGTCGGCAAGTGAAACCTTTCAAAGGGAGGTCAGTAATCCTTCCTGCGGTATATTACGACCTGCATTGCACCGCATTCTTATCGATGGGTGTGACGGCGTCCCCATTCATACGGGATGCCGGTTAAAAACTTTTATACAGGATGACGACGGGGTAAAGGTTTGTTTCGAGAATGGCAAAGAAGTAAAAGGGCTGGCTTTAATTGGCGCTGACGGTTTACGTTCCAGGACGCGCGAAATATTACTGGGGAATAACACTTTCCGTAATGTCGGTATGACGACTGTGCTTGGATGCCTTGATGCGCGTGAAATTGCCGATACCCGGCACTTTAATTATACAATGGGTGACGGTCAAAGTTTTCTTAGTTTTCCGGTATCCGAAACGAATTATTTATGGTCCGCATTAATAAAGACAGATATTCATAAAAAAGATATAACGACTGCAATCCTCGGTGGCCGCGATGGCGGAAAAACGATTAGTCAAGATTATCTATTAAAACGGTTTAATAACTGGCATCCATCTATACCTAGACTTATCGAAAATACCGACGAAAAAGAATATATGCGCTGGGACATTTTTGATCGACCGCATTCGACAATTTGGGGAAAAGGGCGGGTCACTTTGCTAGGCGATGCGATTCATCCTATGGCGCCCACATTTGGACAGGGTGCAAATCAGGCAATGGAGGATGCCATCGTACTGGCTGATAGTCTTTGTGCCTCGGATAATTTGATTTCTGGTTTTCGTCACTATGAAAAACTACGCCAGCCACGAACCCGGTGGATCGCTAAGTTCGCTCGTCAATTAGTTCATTTTTCATTGGCAACCAATCCGGTCGTTGTAAAATTACGCAACGTCATGATTCCATTAAGCAATAACTTTATCTTCGGTGCGGCATTAAAATGGAAAGGATAGCAGCTGAGTTATTTACCGGGTCAGATCAGGATGCATGTAAGATATAAAGGTGGTCTGTCTTCGTTTAGGCCATGATAGAATTCTTGATGCTGCAGGCGTTAGTTACAGTTCCAGCACATCTACATCTATGGTTTATTTAGAGGGCTTCATATGCACAAATTAACGGTTTTCAGTGTGGCGGGTGTGATTGTTGTTCTGAGCGTTTATATAGTTAAATTCTCAAACACGGATCAGGCTCTGGAACCATCGGCAAAGACCAAACAGCTAACAACGGCTCCACAGAACGTGGTTTTAGATCCTGTAACACCGGAGGCTATGCAAAACGACATAATGCAATCTGACCGCAGGCGTGCTCAAGCTCAGTCCGTCTTCCCGGAACAGGCAGAGCAAAGCCGTGTCATACAAACTCAGCAAACTTCAGCAGCGAGTGTGGTGACTCCTGCGCAGATATATCAATACCAGCAGATACAAAATTCGCTTCAAGACGCGGCAGGCAACCCTTCGCTATCCGTTGCCAATCTGATTGAGGATACTGATGGGCTTACTCCTGAACAGCGTAAAAACCTGAACAAGCAGGTACTGGAAATGATAGAGCATGGTGAGCTCACCGTAGAACAGTTTGAACCACAAGTTTCACCAGCTTATGAAAGTTTAAATTAATATTTCAGAATAGTATTAATCATATATGGCATGTTACGATCTGTCTTCACATCAAAGTTTACTGATAAAAGGGCCATGTTTGCCTTTATGGGTGAAAAGGAAGAAAAGCTTATCGCGTTAAAAGATATGATTGAAGAAGGTAAAATTAAACTTGTGGTGGATAAGATTTATTTTTACCAGCAGATTATCGAAACCCATCAGCGAGTCGAAACAGAACAAAGACGGGGTATTGTTGTACTTTCGTTTGGCAACAATAATAGCTAAGTTTAAAGATGCGCCAGCGCATGCTTAGCGCTGACGAGTTGTAAAATTTACTTAAGTAATTATCTTCTTGTCTACATCACTGCCAACAACTCTTCATTGGCTTCGGGAAGGGTAAAATGGTTGATGTAGTTGGACAGGGTTTTAATCGAAATGATTAGCACCACTTCCATAATTTGTTGCTTTGTAAATCCTGCATCGAAAAATGCATTGACGTCATCCTGACTGGGCCTGCCTCGGTCTTTCACCATGGCCCTGGTAAAGGCCACTAATGCCGCATCACTCGGATCGGTAATCGTTTCACCGTTCGCCAGCGCACTTAATGTCTGACCGTTGGCTTTTTTCATATTACCGATTGCACGGTGCGCGATGGTGCAGAAATCACAGGTGTTTTCGACACTCGCGGCGAGTAAGGCCACTTGTTGTTGTGCCGGGCTGAGGCTGGTTTCTTCGATCAATTCATTGAGCGCAAGATAGGCTTTCAGGGTGGTGGGGGCTTCCGCCATATAGGCAAACAGATTAGGGATGAAGCCGTAGCCTTTCTCTATCTCGGCCAGTATGGGTTTGGCGGTGTCGGAAGCGGTTTCCGGGGTATAAAATGTAAAGTCAGTCATTGTGTTCACTCCTGGTTGATTTGATGAACAGACTTTAGCTGCTAGACTTCGTACTATGAATGATAAAAAGTACGACAATACTGCTATAACGTACGGATTTGATGCCTTTTCCGAGATTCTGCATCTGTTGGAGCTGGACGTGGATATTTACCACAATGCCAGGGTGTGCGGGGACTGGCATATCAACGAGCATACTTTGGGGGCGACCTGTTTTCATATTGTCACCCAGGGGCATTGTCATTTGCATGTACCCGAGCATCCCAGCACCGAGCTGGAATGCGGCGATCTGGTGATTTTCCCGCGTGAACTAACTCACCACATGAAACCAATTGAGCAGCAGCAAGGTGCGCAACAACAC